>Ga0080064_1001836_pt1 | contig 39777 bp, 37 predicted proteins | sample Subgrocontami54m_FD_69260 | JGI IMG/M metagenome (GOLD analysis project Ga0080064, IMG submission 69260) | Subsurface groundwater microbial communities from S. Glens Falls, New York, USA - GMW46 contaminated, 5.4 m (SPADES assembly) (version 2) ...
CGCGACGCCATGTACGACTACGCGCGGGTCGACGCCGTCATGCGGCGCATCCTCGAGGAGTTCCAGCCCGATGCCTACGCGCTGCCCCACCCCATGACCGCCTTCGGAGCGATCATGGAGCGGATGGACTACCGGCAGATGCACTGGCCCGGCCACGGCACCGGCGAGAACGTCTCGTTCCAGTACCTCGACCGCGAGTACATGAAGGCCGAGGAGTACGACGAGTACCTGTTCGACCCCACCGGCTTCTACCTCTCGAAGTATCTTCCGCGGGTCGCGGGCGGCTTGGAGGGTCTGTCCAGGCTGACGGACCTGCCCGGACAGTACTACGTCGCGCTCGTGCTCGGCATGCGCCACTACGCGGACGCGCGCGTGGTCGGCGCGTTCGCCGCGATGCGCGAGGCCGGCGAGGAGGCCCGGCGCATGTTGAGTCATGCCCTCGCCTTCGCCCGGGAAATGGAGCAACGCGGATTTCCGCAGGCGCAGGGCGCGGCCGCCAACGCGCCGTTCGATTACTTCGGCGACAACTTCCGCGGCTCCAAGGGCATCCTGCTCGACATGTACCGGAGGAAGGATCAACTGCTGGCGGCGATGGACAAGGCGGGTGTGTTCATCCTCAGGCAGGCGCTCGCCGCGGGAAGCCGCAGCACGAGCCGGTTCGTGTTCATTCCGATCCATTGGGCCTTCGACGGATTCATGTCGCTCGCCCAGTTCAGGACCTTTTTCTGGCCCTCGTTCCGCACGCTGCTCTTCGGCCTGATCGACAACGGCCTCATCCCGCTCGTCCTTTGGGAAGGCGACTGCAGCTCGCGCCTCGAGGTCATCGGGGACATCCCCGCAGGCAAGGCGGTCTACTGGTTTGAGCGCACCGACCTCGTGCGCGCCAAGTCAGCGCTCGGCGGGGCCGTCTGTCTGCGCGGCAACGTGCCCGCCTCCATGATGACCACCGGGACACCCGAGCAGGTCGATGCCTGCTGCCGCGATCTCATCGAGCGCGTCGGCAAGGGCGGCGGGTTCATACTCGACGGGGCCATCGGCATTCCCGACGAAGCGAAGCCCGAGAACGTCCGCGCGATGTTCGAGTCGGTGCGCAAGTATCAGCCATAATCCGGAATGCTTCAGACGCTCGACCTTTCCCGCGCCCTGCGCAGGCTTCCCGGCCCCGCGCGCGCCTCTTCCCGCGAGGCGCGCATGCGCGAAGAGGCGCTCGCGGAGATCGAGCGCGACGTCCTGGCGACGCCCGCCTTCAGCTACCGGATCCACCCCGTGCTGAGCGCCCGGCGCGACGCGATCGAACTCGGCGAGGCGGTCCTCGATGTGCCCCTGCTCGCCGCGCAGCCCGGCGAGCTCGTCGCGGTGGCGGCGGTCGCGTGCACCCTCGGGCCCGGATTCCAGGAGCGGATCTCGGAACTGTTCGCCGCGCGCAGGCCGTTGCTCGCTCTGGCGCTCGATTCGGTGGGCAACGAGCTGCTGTTCCGCGTCGCCGACCGGGCGCTCGCTACGGTACGGCGCGACGCCCGCCGCGACGGCCTCGGAGTCGGCCCCGAGGCGAGCCCAGGCGACCCGGGCGTACCTCTCGATCTGCAGGCGACGGTGCTCACGCTCGCCGGCGCAGCGCCGGGCGGCATCGCCATCGTTCACGGCGGAATGCTCTCGCCGGTGCACTCCCTCGCCACGCTCGTGGCGCTCGGGCACAACCTTCCCCGGCACTCGGCGTCCGCGCGCTGCGGCCGCTGCCCCTCAGCCAACCGATGCGCAATCCGGGCGAACTGACGCGTCCCTGGTTCCAGGTCCGCTTCGCGAACCTGGACCGCGAGGCTCGCTGCAACCAGGGAGATACGATCTTCCAGGCGGCAAGGCGCGCCGGCGTGCGCATCGTCGGCGCCTGCGGAGGACGCGGGGTGTGCGGCAGCTGCATCGTGCGCATCGCCTCGGGCGAGGTCGAGCTGCGGCGGCCCGATGCGGGCGAAGGCGCGGCTCCCGCGCGAACGAAGGAATGGGTCCGCTCCTGCCTCGTGCGGCCCCTGAACGACTGCGAGGTAGAGATCGCGCCGCGCTCGATCGCTCCGATCGTTCGCGCCGAGGTCAGCGGCCGGGACCCCGCCGTCGTCCCCGACCCGGCGGTCCGGGTCCACGACATCGCCCTTGCGCCGGCAAGCATGTTGCAGGGCGGCGCGGATGCCGACCGCGTCATCGATGCGCTGCGCGCGAGCGGTGCCGCGCGCATCGATCTGATCGCCCTGCGCGAATTGCCCGGCCTGCTTCGCGGGAGCGGATGGCGCGCGCAAGCGCTCGTGCGCGGGGACGAGGTGATCGGCGTGCGCGGCTGCGAAGACGCACGCGCGACCCTGGGTCTCGCGGTCGATCTGGGCACGACCAACGCCGCTGCGTTCCTGATGGACCTCGGAACGGGAAAGCGCCTCGCGAGCCTGGGGATAGAGAACCCCCAGACCGCCTATGGTTCCGACGTCGTGAGCCGCGTCAACCACGCCATGGCGTCGCCCGCCGTCGCGCAGGAGCTCCAGGACGCGGCGATCGCCGCGATTTCCGGCCTCGCGCGTGACCTGTGCGAGTCCATCGCGGCCGACCCCAAGGACATCGTCGACATCGCGGTCTGCGGCAACACCGCCATGCACCACCTTCTGCTCGGCCTTCCGGTTTCCCAGCTCGGACGCGCGCCGTTCGTCCCGGCGATGTGCGAGGCGATCGACGTCAAGGCGCGCGACCTGGGCGAGCTGGGACGCAGCGCGGCGGCGGGCGCCTACGTGCACCTGATGCCGAACGTTGGCGGCTATGTGGGCGGCGACCACGTCGCGGTTCTCCTCGCCACCGAGGACCGCTGGGCGCAGGCCACGACGATCGTCATGGACATCGGCACCAACACCGAGATCTCGCTCGTGCATCGCGGCAGCATCACTTCGCTCTCCTCGCCTTCCGGACCGGCGCTGGAAGGCGGACACATCGGCGTGGGCATGCGCGCGGCCGAAGGCGCGATCGAGCGCGTGCGCATCGAGGACGGGGCCATCCGGATCCAGGTCATCGGCGACGACGCGGAACCCGTCGGCCTGTGCGGGTCCGGCGTGCTCGACGCCGCGGCGGCGATGGTCACCTCGGGCATCGTCAACCGCCGCGGCCGGATCGGCCTGGGGCATCCGGCCGTGCGCGAGATCGGCGAGCGCCGCGAACTGCTGCTCGCGCCCGAGGTGGCGTTCACGCAGAACGACGTGCGCGCGGTCCAGCTCGCCAAGGCGGCGATCCGCTCGGGCATCGATTGCCTGCTGCGCGAGGCGGGATTGGCCGAAAATGCCATAGAGCGGGTGGTGATCGCCGGAGCCTTCGGCGCCTACATCGGCGTGGAAAGCGCGATTGCGATCGGACTGCTGCCCGCGTTGCCGCTGGACCGCATCGAACAGGTGGGCAACGCAGCCGGCGTCGGCGTGCGCATGGTGCTCGCCTCGACGGCGCTGCGCGAGCGGGCCTTGGGAATCGCGCAGCGCTGTCGCTATCTCGAACTCGGCTCGCTGCCCGACTTCCAGAGAATCTTCATGAGGAGAATCAGCTTTGAATGAGCCAGCCAAGGGACTGCGAATCATCGGCGACCGGATCAACCCGGGATTCAAGAGCACCAAGGCGCTGCTCGAGGCAGGCGACATGACCGGCGTGCAGGCGCTGGCCGTGCGGCAGGTCGACTCCGGCGCCTACGCGCTGGACTTCACGGTGGGTCCGCGTGCGAAGGACGATCCGAAATTCCTGGTCGAAGTCATTCGCGCGGTCCAGGCCGCGGTGAAGGTCCCGCTGTGCTTCGACTATCCCGAGGTGGCCGCCCAGGAGATCTGCCTCGAGGCCTACGACCCGGACAAGGCGGGCGGCGCGAAGCCCATCATCAATTCGATGGCCGAGACGCGCTGGGACATGGTCGAGCTGCTGAAGATCCGGCCCTGCCAGGTCATGTTGATGGCCTCGGAGCGCCTGGAGGACGGGATCGGCAAGCCCAACAAGACCAGCGCCGAAATCGCCGGCACCGCGAAACGCGCGGCGCTGCGCCTGGTGCGCGAGAACGGACTCGCGCTCGACGACATCATCGTCGACGTCTCGATCAGCGCGCTCATCGCCGATACGGGCGGCATGAACCGCGCGGCGCTCGACGCGATCGGTGCGATCGGCGCCGACCCCGAGCTCAAGGGCATTCACGTCTCGGGCGGGATCACCAATATCGGCCAGCAGCTGCCGCCCAAGGCGGCCGACGGCTCCGACCTGAAGCGCCAGCTCGAGTGCGCGTTCGTGACCGTCGCGATGCCCCTGGGCTTCGACACCGTTCTCGGCACGCCCTGGCACGGATTCCACACGCTTCCCGAGGACAACTACGTGCTCGGCGTCTTCAGGGAGGTCCTGAAGGCCTCGGGCACCGACGTGCTGCGCCAGGTGCGCAAGCTCTACAGGAAGTAGACGTGACCTCGATATTCGCCGAGCAGGCCATGCTCCAGGACGGCTGGAGCGAGGACGTCCTGATCGAGATCGACGACAACGGCGTCATCACCGGCGCGCGCGCGCACCAGGTCCGGCGGGGCGCCCAGGAAGCGGGCGGGCCGGTCATTCCCGGCATGTCAAACGTGCATTCGCACGCGTTCCAGCGCGCCATGGCGGGCCTCGCCGAGCACATGGGCTCGGCCGAGGACAGCTTCTGGACCTGGCGCGAAGTGATGTACTCGTTCCTGCGCCGACTCGACCCGGACCAGGTCCACGCGATCGCCGCGCAGCTCTACTGCGAGCTGCTCAGGAACGGCTACACGGCCGTCGGCGAATTCCACTACCTGCACCATGCGCCGGACGGCAAGCACTACGGCCGGCGCGCGGAGATGGCGCTCTCCCTGCTGCGCGCGGCCGAGGACACGGGCATCGCCATCACGCTGCTGCCCTCGCTGTATGCCTACTCCAATTTCGGCGAGGAACCGCTCGGCGCCGCGCAGCAGCGGTTTGCCACGACACCCGAATCGCTGCTCGCCATCATGGCCGACCTGCGCACCGCCTGCGCCGGCAATCCCAACGTGCGCCTCGGCGCCGCGCCGCACTCGCTGCGCGCGGTCAGCCCGGCCATGCTCAGGGAATTGCTTGCCGGCCTCGCCGTGTTCGATCCCACTGCGCCGATCCACATCCACGTGGCCGCGCAAGTGAAGGAGGTGAACGACTGCCTCACCTGGAGCGGGAAGCGCCCGGCGCAGTGGCTGCTCGACAACATGCCCATCGACGCGCGCTGGTGCCTGGTCCACTGTACCAACCTGAGCACCCCGGAGTCGGAGAAGCTCGCCGCAAGCGGCGCGGTGGTGGCGCTGTGCCCCACCACCGGCGCGAATCTCGGCGACGGCACCTTCCCGTTCGCGCGCTACCGCGAGAAGCACGGCCGCTTCGGCATCGGCGGCGACAGCCACGTTTCGCAGACGCCGGTCGAAGAGCTGCGCTGGCTCGAGTACAGCCAGAGGCTCGCGCTGCGCCGGCGCAACATCGCCGCCTCCGAGGATCGCCCGTCGGTCGGCACCTACCTCTGGCGCGAGGCGGCCTCGGGCGGCGCGCAGGCCCTCGGCCGGCCCGCGGGCGTCATCGCCCCCGGAATGCGCGCCGACCTCGTCGTCCTCGACGCAGCGCACGTCAACCTCGTCGGCCGCCGCGGCGACGCGCTGCTCGACTCGCTCGTCTTCTGCGGCAACGAATGCCTGGTCCGCCACGTCATGGTCGGCGGCCGCTGGGTCGTGCGCGACGGCCATCACCCCGCCGAGGACACCATCGCCGAGCGCTACAGAAAAGTGAAGAAGGCGTTGACGCCGTAGCTTGGACTGAGCGAAGCGACGTCCAACATCGTTCGTTGGACTTCGGCCGATGGCCTCAGTCCAAGCTAGGCTAGTCTTGCAGCTCCGGACGGGCGCGGAAGTATTCGAGCGCTTCGGGGTTCGCGAGGGCTTCGACGTTCTTCACGGGCTTGCCGTGGACCATGTCGCGCACGGCGAGCTCGACGATCTTGTTGCTCTTGGTGCGAGGGATGTCAGGTATCTGCACGATCTTCGCCGGCACGTGGCGCGGCGTGGTGTTGGCGCGGATCTGTTGCCGGATCTCGTTCTCGAGTGCGCCATCGAGAGTGAGGCCCTCGCGCAGCTTCACGAACAGCACGATCCGCACGTCGCTCAACTGGCCGGGCGGCCAGTTCTGGCCGATGACGAGGGCCTCGACCACCTGGTCGAGCTGCTCCACCTGCCGGTAGATCTCCGCGGTGCCGATGCGCACCCCGCCCGGGTTGAGCGTCGCGTCGGAGCGGCCGTAGATGATCATTCCGCCGTGCTCGGTGAACTCGCACCAGTCGCCGTGGCGCCACACGCCGGGGAAATGCTCGAAATACGCGGCGCGGTACTTGAGCTCGCCGGGGTCGTTCCAGAAGCCCGTCGGCAGCGAGGGGAAGGAGTTGGTGCAGACGAGTTCGCCCTTGCCGCGCTGCAGGGACCTGCCCTCCTCGTCGAACACCTCCACGCGCATGCCGAGCGCGATGCACTGGATCTCGCCCCTCCAAACGGGAAGGATGGGATTGCCGTTGACGAAGCAGCCGGCGATGTCCGTGCCCCCGGACATCGAGGACAGGCAAACGTCCTCCTTGACCGAGCGGTAGACGTAGTCGAAGCTCTCGGGTGCGAGGGGCGAGCCCGTCGACAGGATGGTTCGCAGGCTCTCCAGGCTGTGGGTCCTTTCCGGCTCCAGGCCGGTCTTGTTGCAGGCGTCGATGAATTTCGCCGACGTGCCGAATTGCGTCATGCCTTCCGCGTCGGCGTAGTCGAACAGGATGTTTCCGCGGCGGATGAAAGGCGAGCCGTCGTAGAGCAGCAGCGTCGCACCGGATGCGAGCCCGCTCGCCAGCCAGTTCCACATCATCCAGCCCAGCGTCGTGAAATAGAACAGGCGGTCGCCCGGCCTGACGTCGCAGTGGAGCTGGTGCTCCTTCAGGTGCTGGACCAGCGTCCCGCCGGCGCCGTGAACGATGCACTTCGGCGCCCCCGTGGTGCCGGAGGAGTACAGGATATAGAGCGGGTGGTTGAACGGAAGCTGCTCGAAGCGGATGTCCACCGCGTCCTGCCCCGAAGTGAAATCCTCGAGTCGGTCCGCGCCGCGGATCGCCGAGACATCCGGCCGCTCTTCGAGGTAGGGCACGACCACCACCTTGCGCAGGCTCGGCAGCCGGTCCACGATGTCGCGCAGCTTCGAGAGCGTCTCGAGCGCCCTGCCGCTGTACCAGTATCCGTCCGCGGCGAACAGCACCACCGGCTCGATCTGGCCGAAGCGGTCGAGCACGCCCTGCACTCCGAAATCCGGCGAGCACGAGGACCATATCGCCCCGATGCTCGACGCGGCGAGCATGGCCATGATCGATTCTGGCAGGTTGGGCAGGTAGCCCGCCACGCGGTCCCCCGCCTTGACCCCGGCGGCACGCAAGGCCTTCGCCAGCCGCGACACCTGAGTGTAGAGCTCGGCGTGGGACACCCGGCGCTTGACCTTGTCCTCGCCCCAGAACACGAGCGCCACCTCGGAATCGCGCCGCCGCAGCAGGTTTTCGGCAAAGTTGAGCGTCGCATCGGGAAACCAGCGCGCCCCCGGCATCTTGTCCCGGTCGGCCACCACCCGCGTGCCGCGCTCGCTCGCGATCACGTCGCAAAATGTCCATACGGACTGCCAGAACTGCTCGGGCTGCTTGACCGTCCAGCGGTAGAAGTCCGGATAGCTGTTCAACCCCAGGTTCCAGCGCCTGATCGCCTCGCGCGCGAACCGCGTCACGTTCGCCCGCTCGATGAGCGCCTGACCCGGCCTCCACAACGGCCTGTCGTCTCTCATTTTTCTCCCTTGCCTGTCACCGCCCCACCACGTTTCTCAGCTTCGCCGGGAGCGGCGCGGACCTTCCCCTCGCGTAGTCTACCCACACTACCTTCGCGCTGCCCTCGGCGTAGATCACGTCGGGGTCATGGCTCGGCCGCAGCTCGATCCAGGTTTCGAAGGTCGAGCGCCCTGCCTGGCCGGCGTAGGTCTTCACCTCCACGTTGCCCGGATAGACGAGCTGCTTCAGGAAGGTGCAGCTCGTGTTGATGATCGCGGGTCCCTCTTCGGTTCCGGAGCGCCCCAGGCCGAGCGTGTCGAACCAGGAAATGCGCGCCTGCTCCATATAGCGGAAGTACACGGTGTTGTTCACGTGCCCAAAGGCGTCCATGTCGCCCCACCGGATCGGGATGACCTCGGTGTGCACGAGCTTGCGCTTCGCAGTCATCAGGACTCCTGACCCGGTGTTCAGCGGGGGATTATAATTTCTCCTCATCCTGCAGGGTTGAATGCTTTCCGCGCGAGCGGCGCGGCCGGCCAGATCGGCCTCATTGAACGGAGAAATCGTGCCACGCGAATCCATGCAATACGACGTCGTCATCGTCGGCGGCGGGCCCTCGGGCCTCGCCGCGGGGATCCGACTGAAACAGCTTGCCGCCGAGAAGGGCGCCGAGATCGGCGTCTGCATCATCGAGAAAGGCTCGGAGATCGGCGCGCACATACTGTCGGGCGCCGTCATCGATCCGCGCGCGTTCGACGAGCTGATTCCCGACTGGAAGGCGCAGGGCGCGCCCATCAAGACCCCGGTAAGCGAGGACCGGTTCCTGATGTTGAGCGAGACCGGCTCGGTCAGGACGCCGGAGGCCCTGCTGCCCGCCTGCTTCAAGAACCACGGCAACTACGTGGTGGGCCTCGGCGGCGTTTGCCGCTGGCTGGGGCAGAAGGCCGAAGAACTGGGGGTGGAGATTTATCCCGGATTCGCCGGCACCGAGGTGCTGTTCGACGAGAACGGCGGGGTCAGGGGCGTGGCCACCGGCGACATGGGCGTCGGGCGCGACGGAAAGCCCACCGCCAACTATCAGCAGGGCATGGAGCTGCACGGCAAGTACACGTTCTTCGCCGAAGGCTGCCGCGGACACCTCGGCAGGCAGCTCATGGACCGCTTCAAGCTGCGCGAGGGCGCCGACCCGCAGGTCTACGGAATCGGCATCAAGGAGTTGTGGGAGTTCGATCCCGCCCGGCACCAGCCCGGCCTGGTCGTGCACACGGCCGGCTGGCCGCTCGATCCGCACACCTACGGCGGTTCCTTCATGTATCACATGGAGGACCATCTCGTCGCCGTGGGCTACGTGGTCGGCCTGGCCTATACCAATCCCTACCTCAGTCCCTTCGACGAATTCCAGCGCTACAAGACTCACCCCGTCATCCGTCCGTTCTTCGAGGGCGGCAAGCGCATCGCCTACGGCGCCCGCGCCATCGCCGCCGGCGGCATCATGTCCCTGCCCAAGCTCGTGTTTGCGGGCGGCTGCCTGATAGGCGACGACGCCGGCTTCCTCAACGCGTCGCGCATCAAGGGCACGCACACGGCCATCAAGTCCGGCATGCTCGCGGCGGAAGCCGCGTTCGAGGCCGTGCAGGCGGGCCGCCAGGGCGACGAACTGCTGAACTACCCGCAGGCGTTCCGCGACTCCTGGATGTTCGACGAACTGTGGCGGGCGCGCAATTTCAAGCAGTGGATGGCGAAGGGGCTGTATCTGGGTTCGGTCATGGTCGGCATCGAGCAGTTCCTCCTCGGAGGCAAGTTTCCCTGGACCCTGCACCACCAGCACGCGGACCACGAAATGCTCAAGCCCGCCGCCGAATGCAAGCCGATCGAATACCCCAAGCCCGATGGCAAGCTCACCTTCGACCGGCTGTCGTCGGTGTTTCTCTCCAATACCAACCACGAGGAAGACCAGCCCTGCCACCTGACGCTCAAGGACGCGTCGATTCCGGTCGGCATCAATCTCGCCCGTTACGCCGGTCCGGAGGCGCGCTACTGCCCGGCGGGCGTGTACGAATTCGTCCCCGCTGCGGAGGGCGGCGAAAGGCTGCAGATCAACGCGCCGAACTGCGTGCACTGCAAGACCTGCGACATCAAGGACCCGACGCAGAACATCGTCTGGGTGACTCCCCAAGGCGGCGAAGGGCCGAATTATCCGAATATGTAGGTTGACCGCGTCATCCCCGCGCAAGCGGGGATCCAGCATGGCGCAATATCCCTGGATTCCCGCTTTCGCGGGAATGACGCAATCACGCGTCTCCCGAGCCCGCTGAACCGATGAGGAGTGCCGCGCGGCCGGTGACTCCGCCGCGTTCGACCCGCTCGTGCAGCGCCTCGGCCTGCGCGAGCGGCCTGACGTCGCTCACCAGCGGCCAGACTTCGCCGCGCGCGACGAGGTCGAGGGTCTCGAGGATCTCCGAGCGCGTGACGTAGCGGCTGCCGAGCAGGTCCTGCTCCTTGAGCAGCATCTGCAGCGCCGACACCTGGAAGGTCTCGCCGGCGCCGCCGAGGGTCACCAGCCGCCCGTGCCGGCCGAGCGAATTCGCCGCGGCTTCCAGCGTCGAGGTCGAGGAGACGTAATCGACCGCGACGTCCACGCCTTCGCCGCGCGTCAACTCGAGCAGCGCCTGCGCCACGTCGCCTGCCGAGGCATCGACCACTTCGTCGGCGCCCGCCTTGCGGCAGGCGTCGAACTTTTCCGTCGCAACATCGACCGCGATGACCTTCGCGCGCGCCCATTTGGCCATCATCAGCTGGTGGATGCCCAGCCCGCCCCCGGCGCCGAACACGGCGACCGTCTCTCCCGCCCTGATGCGCGCGCGGCGCAGCACCTTGTAAGGCGTGGCCAATGCATCGGTGACCACGCCGATCTCCGCCGGATGCGCCCGGTAATCCAGCCCCTGCGGCAACTTGATGAAGATATGCGCGGGAAGCTTGATGTACTCGGCATAGCCGCCGTCGCAATCGCGCCCGACGTTCCCGCCCGAGCTCTCGCACAAAGGCTCGAGATTGGCGAGGCACCACCGGCAATGGCCGCAATTCAGGTAGTAGTAGGCGGTAACCCCGTCGCCCACCGCGAGCCCGGTCACGCCCGCGCCGACCTCGACGATCTCCCCGGTGATCTCGTGGCCGATGATGCGCGGAAACGGCGCGCCGATGCGCCCCGCCTTGACGTGCTGTATGGTCAGTCCCGATCCGCAGGCCAGTACGCGCGCCACGGCCTCGCCCGGGCCGGCGACCGGATCGGGAACATCGGTCATCACGAACGGGGTGTTCGGAGCGTGCAGGACCATTGCCTTCATGAATCTCGCCCCCCGATCCCTAAGCCGGCATTGCCGGAGCCAGACAGGTTGCCGTGAATTGCCATCCCAACTCTCCCGATTTTGGGAAGTTGCGAAGTTGCAACTTCCCAAAATCGGGAGACATGAATAACCCCAAATTCTCCGCGAGCTCTGTCAACCCGCGAGTGACAAGACATCGAAGCTAGTCCCGGAACATGAAGTTGGCCGCCTTCAGGAACAGCGTGCGGTTGACGCCGTCCGAATGCAGGAAGGCCGCCGCGTCGCGCACCAGCTTCTCGACGCCGACCTCCTTCATGTAGCCGTGGCCGCCGTGGATCTCCATGCACCAGGTGGCGATCTTCCATGCCGCCTGCGAGGCCATCGCCTTGGGCAGCGCCCCGAGCGTCCTGTCCCAGCCGTGCTGCTGGTGGTCGGCGAGCCAGCAGGCGCGGTGGATGTAGGAGCGCGAGGCGTCGATCAGCATGCGCATCTCCGCCAGTTGGGCGCGGATGCCGTCGTGCTCGATCAGCGGCTTGCCGCCCTGCACGCGCGTGCGCGCCCAGTCGATGGCCTTCTGGTGCAGCGCTCCGGCGACCCCCAGTGCGGAGGCGCCGGCATAGGCATTGGACTGGGGAAAGAATTCCGCCAGCACGTTGAAGCCGTCGCCGACCTTGCCGACCACGTTCGCGTCCGGGACGAAGCAGTCCTGGAACACGAGCTCCGCGTTGTTGGCCAGGCGCTCGCCCATCTTGTCGTGCACGCGGCCGATGGTGAAACCCGGGCGGTCGCGCTCCACCAGGAAACAAGTGGAACCTTCCGCCATGGGCTTACCCTTCTCCGTCTGCACGAACAGCAGATAGTGGCTGGCCCGGTTGCCGTTGGAGATGAAGTGCTTCATCCCGTTGACGATCCAGCCGCCATTCGTCCGGCTGGCGACGGTTCGGAACGGCACCGGGTAGGGAAGAAAATAATTGGAGGCATTGTCCGGCTCCGTGATGCCGATCGCCAGCATGCCGCGCGGATCGGCGGCGAACGCGGGCAGCACGCGCGTCCGCTGCTCGGCGTTCAGCGCCTTCTGCATGATCTGGGCGATCTTGAGCGTCTGGGCAAATATCACCGACACGCCCAGGTCGCCTTTGCCGAGCTCTTCGATCACCATCGCGGTGGTCAGGGAGTCGGTGCCGAGGCCGCCCCATTGCTCATCGAGGGTCATGGTGCGAATGCCGACCTCGTGGGCCTTCTCGACGATTTCCCAGGAGTAGCTCCGTTCCGGGTCCTGGCAGGCATCGAGTGCGGCGGCCCGCGGCCTCACCTCTTCCTCGACGAAGCGCGCGACGGTATCGAGGATCGCGCGCTGGACCTCGGTCACGATGAAGATGTCTTCCATTGCCCCCCTCTCCCTGTCGCTGATGTTCTTGTTGGCCCATGCGCCGCGACCAATCCCTGACGCGGCACAGCCGGACCTGAACAGCAGGTTGCCGTGACTTGCCTTTCATTAATCTCGCTATTTTGAGAAGTTGCAACTTTGCAACTTCTCAAAATAGCGAGACATAATTAACCCCAAATCCTTCGCGAGGTTTATCAACACGTGACGTGTCATCAACCCAGGCGGCCGAGCGCGCGCAGCACCGCATCGGGCGTGATCGGCTGGACGCTCAGCGCGGCACCGAGCGGCCGCAGCGCGTCGTTGACCGCATTCGCGATGGCCGCCGGCGCGCCGCAGGTGCCCGCCTCGCCCGCGCCCTTGGCGCCGAGCGACGAGGTCTGGGTCGGCGTCTCGATGTGGCCGACTTCGATGTCCGGCATCTCGCCCGCCATGGGCACGAGGTAGTCGGCCAGGGTGGAGGTCAGCAGTTGGCCGCTCTCGTCGTAGATGCAGTGCTCGAGCAGCGCGCCGCCGATGCCCTGGACGATACCGCCGCGGATCTGCTCGTCGACGAGCTTGGGATTGATCACGCGGCCGCAATCCTCGACGCACCAGTGCTTGAGCAGGCGGATGAAGCCGGTCTGGATATCGACCTCGAGCCAGGCCGCCTGCACGCCGTTGCTGAACACGAACGGGTAGTCCTTGACGCGGAAATGCCGCGTCACCACGAGCTCGGGCTGGAAATCGTCGGGCAGCTCGTTGCCGCGGTAATAGACGATGCGCGCCAGCTCCGCGAGCCCGATCGCCTCCTCGCCCGTGTCCCGGCGCACGACGCTGAAATCGCGGATGTCGAATTTCGAGGCGTCGTCCTTGAGCAGCCTGCCTGCGACCTCGAGGATGTTTTTCTTCAGCGCGAGGCCCGCCTGCAGTACGGCCTCCCCGCCGATGCCCGCCGCGCGGGAGGCCCAGGTGCCGCCGCCGTAGGGCGTCTGGTCGGTGTCGCCCGTGTGCACGCGCACGCAGTTGAGGGTCACGCCGACCGCGGTGGCCGCGATCTGCGCCATGATGGTCTCGGTGCCCTGGCCCTGCTCGGTGATGCCGCTCGCAACGTGTATCGCGCCGTTGGCGTCGAGCCGGATGGTCGCGCCCTCCTGCGCGGCGATGCGCGCACCCCCGACCCCGTAGAACATCGGGCTCGGGTTGGTCACCTCGATCATCGACGCGAGGCCGATGCCGCGGTAGATGCCCCGCTTGCGCAAGGCCTCCTGCTCGGCCCGCAGCCCCTCGTAGTCCATCATCCGCAGCAGCTTCGCGAGGCAGGCGTGGTGCGAGAGCTGCTCGAAGCGCATGCCCGAGGCGGATTTCGCGGGGTAGGCGTCGTCCTGGACCAGGTTGCGGCGGCGGATCTCCGCCGGATCGAGCGCGAGCCTCGCGGCGCCCAGGTCGACCAGGCCTTCGGCCACGGCGGTGGCGATCGGGTGGCCGACAGCGCGGTACTGGGACGTCATGGCCTTGTTCAGGAATACCACGCGTCCCCGGGCGCGGTACTGGGGAATGCGATACGGGCCGCCGGTGAGGTTGAGCACCTGGTTGCATTCCACCGCGCTCGACCGCGGAAACATCGAGTAGGGCCCGACGCCGGTCAGGTCGTCGATGGCGAGCGCCAGTATCCGGCCCTCGGGGTCGAAAGCCATGCGGCCCGCGACCCGATGGTCGCGCGCGTGGATGTCGCTCGCGAAGGATTCCATGCGATCGGCGACGAACTTGACCGGGCGCCGCAGTATCCGGCTCGCGGCGCAGGCCGCCATCTCGTCCCCGTAGACGTGGATCTTGATGCCGAAGGATCCGCCGACGTCCGGACTGACGATGCGCACGCGGTGCTCGGGCACCTGCATCCGGCTGGCGAGTATCGCCTTCATCATGTGCGGCGACTGGCCGGAGTGGTACACGGTCAGGCTTTCGTCGGACGGGTCGTAGTCCGCGATGATCGCGCGCGGCTCCAGCGTGACGCCGGTGTGCCTGCCGAAGACGAAGCTCGCCTCGACCACCGCCGCGGCCGCGGCGAAGGCCTCGTCCACGGCGCCGGTGTCGACCAGGCGCTCCCAGCAAAGGTTGTTGCCGAGCTCGGCGTGGATCACCGGCGCACCGGCATCGAGCGCGCGTTCCATGTCGAGCGCGGCCGCCAGGGCTTCCCATTCGATCTCCACGCATTCGGCCGCGTCTTCGGCGGCGGCGCGGCTCTCCGCCACCACCGCGACCACCGGCTCGCCCTGCCAGCGCGCCACCTCCAGCGGCAGCGGAAGCTGCGGCGCAGAGCGCATTCCCTTGAGGTGCGTCAGCACGCCCACGTAGGGCTTGAACACGGCGGCGATGTCCGCCCCCGTGAGCACGCGTACCACCCCGGGCGTGGCGGCGGCGGCCTGCGCGTCGATGCGAACGATCCTCGCATGGGCGTGGGGAGAGCGCACGAACGCGGCGTGCACCATCCGCGGCAGCACGATGTCGTCGACGTACTTTCCCCGGCCTTCGATCAGGCGCCGGGCGTTGGGGCGCGGGATGCTGCGCCCGACCAGGCTCCCGGGACTGTCGAAATCGAAGGGCGTCCGATCTGCCATGCCGGGCCCGACGGTTCAGCCGCGCCCGCCGCGCGCCGCGGCGACGGCCTGGATCGCATCGACGATCGACTGGTAGCCGGTGCAGCGGCAGTAGTTGCCCGACAGGTATTCGCGTATGCGCTCACGGCCGGGCACGCCCTGCTCGCCCAGCAGCGCCGCGGCGGTGATGAGCATTCCGGGCGTGCAGTAACCGCACTGCAGGGCGTTGTGCTCGACGAAGGAGCGCTGCAGGTCGGCGATCTCGCCGCTCGCGCTCAAGCCTTCGATGGTCTGGACCGAGCAGCCGTCGGCCTGGACCGCGAGCATCAGGCAGCTGCGCACGATCTCGCCGTCGACCCGGACCGTGCAGGCACCGCACACGCCGTGCTCGCAGCCCAGATGCGTGCCGGTCAGCCCGAGCTCGCCGCGCAGGAAATCGGCGAGGCTGTCGCGCGCGCTGACGCTCCTCTTCACCGGTTCCCCGTTCACCGTGAGCGCGATGCCGTGGCGATCATCCATGGACGCCCTCCCCGTGGGCGAGGCCGGGCGCCGAGAGCACGCGGCGCGCGAGCACTCCTGCCAGATGCTTCTTGAGCGCCGCGCTCGCGTGCAGGTCGCCGCGCGGATCGAGCTCCGCATCCAGCGCGGCCAGCGCGGCATCGACGCTGTTCGCGCCGGCCTCCTGTCCGTCCAGGCACGCGCCCGCGGCCAGCGCGCGCACCGGCCGGTCGCCGCAGCCGAAAAAAACCAGCCGCGGGTCGCGATAGCGCCCATCCGAGATCCGGCCATGCGCCGCGACGCCGACCATCGCGTAGTCGCCGTGGCGCGGCGCCAGTTCCGCGAACCCGGAAAACGCGTCCTCTGGCGCCAGGGGAAAGCGCGCCCCGAGCAGCATCTCGCCGGGCTCGAGCGCCGTCGCGTAAAGCCCGCGGAAGAAATCGGCTGCGGCGACCTCGCGAACGCCGGAGCGCCCGCGGATCACGAAGCGCGCGCCCAGCGCAACCGCGCAGGCGGGCAGCTCCGCCGCCGGATCGGCGAGCGCGCAACTGCCGCCGAAGGTGCCGCGATTGCGGATCGCCGGATGGCCGACGTGGGGCAAGGCCATGGCGAGCAGAGGCAGGCGCTCCCGGACCTCGCCGGAGCGCTCGAGCGCCGAATGGCGCACCAGCGCGCCGATGAAAATCCCCTCCCGCTCGACGCGGATTCCCGAGAGCTCGGCGAGCCGGTTGATGTCGACCAGGACCCCCGGACGTGCCACGCGCAGGGCGAGCATGGGCACGAGGCTCTGCCCGCCCGCCAGGATCCGGGCGTCGTCGCCGTGTTCGGCCAGTACGGACAGGGCTGCCTCGACCGTTTCTGCCCGCGCATACTTGAATCGGGCCGCCTTCAGGGCTGCTCCACGAGGAAATTCGGCATGCCGTCCGCGACGGGATGGTCCTTGCGCTTGATTCGCGATCGAGTATAGGTTATCACCCGGCGAACCTCAATCGAAGGCTGGCATGATCGCGATCACCATCCGACAGCTGCAGTACTACGTCGCGACCTACGAGGAAGCGAGCTTCACCCGCGCCGCGGAGCGCGAGCACTGCTCCCAGCCCGCGCTCAGCGCCCAGATCCGGAACCTGGAGAAGATCCTCAACCGCACGCTGCTGGAACGCTCCGCGAACGGCGTCAGTCCCACCGCAGCGGGGCAGCGCTTCTACCGCCACTCGGTGGCGATCCTCCGCTCGGTCAACACGGCGCAGATCGAAATGGCCGAAGTCAGCGGCCAGGTGTTCGGGCAGGTGCACGCCGGACTCATACCCTCGGTGGTGCGCGGCCTGCTCCCGGCCTTCCTGCCCAGGTTCACCGACACCTACCCGATGATCGACATACGGGTGATCCAGGGCTTCAGCGACACCCTTGCCGAAGCCGTGATTGCGCAGGGCGTCGAGTTCGCCGTCGTCCTCGAGCCGCCGAAGCACGAGGGCATCGAGATCACGCGGTTTGCCGAGGACAGCATGGTCCTCATCAGCAGTCCCGCGCTCGGATTCCCGCGCGGCGAGCCGCTGCGGCTCCCCAAGCTCCCGCCCCTCAACCTGGTCGTGCCCTCGCCGAACCACACCCTGCGCCGGAACATCGAGCGCCACATCTGGACCAAGGACATCCCGGTCCGGAGGATCCTGGAAATGGACACCGTGCACGGCATGATCGATTTCGTGAGCAACTCGAAGTGGGCGACCATCCTGCCGAGGACCGCGGTGGCCTGCGACGTGGGGTCGGACCGCCTGTGCATCAATCCTATCCTCGAACCGCACCTGGAAGCCGACCTCTACCTCATCCACCTGACTCAGCACCCTCTCACCGCCGTCGCGCGGCTGTTCGTCGACGAGCTGCGCCAGCAGTCGGCCGCGGCCGGCCAGGCAGGCTTGCGCTGAGCAGTGCCGCGCCGGGACTCAGGGGTGGGGGTGCTTGTGGCCCACGCAGGGGCAGGCGTTGGAGCTCAGATCGACGACGCGGCCGCGGCGCATCTTCCTCGTGCGTATCGCAACTTGCGTCACCTGCCGCCGCGCAACGTCGGTCGAACCGCACTGCGTGCACGGCGGCACATCGCCCTCGGAGCGCACGAACGCCTCGAAGGTGCTCCCGCAGGCGGTGCAGTTAAAGTCATAGATTCGCATCGATCATCCCCCTTTTCGCCCTCCGGCCCATCGGCCGGAGGGCGCCTCCTCCCCCTTATTCAGCACTCGATGACCGTGAGTTCCTTGGAGGGCCACTTCGACAGGATCTCGACCCCGGTCTTGGTGACGTGTATGACCTCCTCGATCCGCACGCCCTGGCCCTCGCCGTCGCCCTCCTGGGTCTCGATCGCGAAGCACATGTCCTCCTCGATCACCATCGGGTGATCGATCGAGCATCCGCGCCACACGAGCGGCGGCTCGTACAGGGTCAGGCCGATGCCGTGGGCCCAGTTGTTCCCGGCCGTCTGGTCTTCGCTGACCACGCCGATGTCGCCCCAGACGTCCGGTCCGGCGGGCCACTTCTCGGCGATTTCCTTGCTCGTGACCCCGGGCTTGATGACGCCGATGGCGTCGTAGAGCCAGTCGTAGGCCCGCTTGTAGGCGTCCTTGGTCGCCTGGGAAGGCTCTCCGACGCTGAAGGTGCGGTAATAGCAGGTCTTGTAGCCGTTCCAGGACGTGTTGTAGACGTCCATGTAGATCACGTCGCCGTGCGCGAGGCGCCGGCCCGTGGAGTGACGCAGGTTGGGCCACGAGTAGGGGCCGGAAGTGCAGAACACGCCGGAGTGGACCTCGCCCCCGTTCACGTAGCAGGCCTTGAACGCCTCGCCGAGGATCTCGTGCTCGCTCACGCCGGGACGCACCGTGCGCACCAGGGCGTTGAACATCGCGTCGCCGATGGTGCAGGTATTGCGCAGGCACTCGACTTCCTCGGGCATCTTGTGCTTGCGCGCCTCCAGCATGGCCGTGAAGCCTTCGCCGCTGGTCTTGACGCCCTTCGCGTCGAAGGCGGCGGTGATGAAAGGATCGGAGAAGTCCATCGCCAGCACGTCCTTGTGCACGCCGGCCCGCTTCAGCTCGGCGTAGATCTGGTCGACGAAGCGCACGACGGCGGCCTTGTGCGCGGAGTCGCCCATGCAGCGGGCGATCCAGCCCATGCCCGTGATCGCGTAGCGCACGTTCCCCGGGGGCAGCCAGGGGGAGTTGCGCTGGGTGTGGTAGCCGATGTCGCCCTGCTCGAAAATGATCGGGTGCTCGTCGCCCTTGAGCAGCAGCGAGTAGCGCAACCCCGAACTGGGCGTCGTCCACGGCGGCGTGTAAGTGCTCGTGATATAGCGCGTGTTCCACTCGTTGAGCGACAGCAGCCCGCCGAAATTGCGCAGCTTGAACAACTGCTCCTTGGTCCGCGCGAGGCGCCCGTCGCGCAGCTTGTCCATGTTGACGCCCTCGATCCAGTCCATGGGCTGGAACGGATAGGATTTACCGTACTTGTCGGTCATGCTCACCCTCCCGGTTATGAACCGTCGCCCGAACCGGCGACCGTCGACGCCTTCAGAAGCTAACAAAAGGCGGGCGACATCAGAAATACCGTCTTCCTATGCGTGCCATCGGAAAATCCTTGGTGCACCCCGGTTGCGCGCCCCGGGCGCCGCCGGAACTCCGGGATTGCGCCTCGCGGGAAAGGCGTGGCATCATTGTTGCGTTGGAGACGGTCGATCATTATTAAAATATGGAGGAGCCATGAACTGGAAATATCCGAGATTCGCCGCGGGGCGACGCTTTGCAGCCAGACTTGCCACTGGCCTGCTGCTTGCGGCGGGCTTCGCCTGCGCTCACGCCGCCGATCCGCTCAAGATCGGCTTCGGCATGAGCCTCACCGGCCCGCTGGCCGGCAACGGCAAGGCCGCGCTGCTCGCGATGGAGATCTGGCGCGACGACGTCAATGCCAAGGGCGGGCTGCTCGGCAGGAAGGTCGAGTTCGTGTACTACGACGACCAGACCAACCCGTCGACGATCCCGGGCATCTACAACAAGCTGATGGACGTCGACAAGGTGGACTTCATCATGTCGGGCTACGGCACGAACGTCATCGCCCCGGCGATTCCGATCGCGATGCGGCGCAACATGGTGCTCATGTCGCTGTTCGGGACCGATCCGAACGCCAATTTCAAGTACGACCGCTACTTCCAGATCATGCCGAACGGCCCCGATCCGTCCCTGGGGCTGGTGGACGGTTTCTTCGACATCGCGGCGGCGATGAAGCCCAAGGCGCAGACCGTCGCGCTGGTGGGCGCCGACGCGGAGTACCCGCACGCGGCGCTCTCGGGCGCGCGCCGGTCGGTAAAGAACCACGGCATGAAGATCGTCTACGACAAGACCTATCCGCCCAACACGACCGACTGCGCGCCGATCATCCGCGCCATCCAGGCGACCAACCCCGACGCGGTGTTCGTGGCCTCGTACCCGCCGGACTCCGCCTGCATCGTGCGTGCGGCGAACGAGGTCGGGCTCAAGACCAAGCAGTTCGGCGGCGCCATGATCGGCCTGGGTTACGCGTCGCTGAAGACGCAGCTCGGGCCCATGCTGAACGGCATGACCTCCTGGGAGCTGTACGTGCCCGAACCGACGATCAAGTTCCCGTACATCGACGAATTCCTGAAGAAATACCAGCCGCGCGCGATCGCGGACAAGCTCGATCCGCTCGGGTTCTATCTCCCGCCCTACGCCTACGCGCAGATGCAGATCGTCGGCGAGGCGATCCAGAAGGTCGGCAGCCTCGACCAGAAGAAGATCGCGGACTACATCCACACCCACAAGTTCTCGACTGTCGTCGGCGACGTCAGCTTCGCGAAGAACGGCGAGTGGGCGGCAGGACGTCCGCTCTACGTCCAGTACCGGGGCATCAAGGGCCACGACCTGGAAGAGTGGAAGCAGCCGGGCAAGGCCGTAGTCGTCTGGCCGGCGAGCCTGAAATCGGGCGAGCACCTGTATCCCTACAACGACAATCGCAAGTAGGGTCGATCTGAAGCTACGCTGAGAGCGCGGGACCGGGAGCCGGTTCCGCGCACAGCTTCCCTACGCCCCCGAGCTTCACAGGCCCGATGGAAATCTCCGCGGATCTTCTGGTCAACGCGCTCATCTCGGGCATCCTGCTCGCGGGCTTCTACGCCGCGGTCAGCGTCGGCATCGGCATCGCCTTCGGCATGCTCGACGTGGTGAACATCGCGCACCCGGCGTTCATCGTCCTGGGCTCCTACGTCGCCTACATGGCCAACCAGATGGTCGGCGCCGACCCGATCGTCACCGCGCTCGTGCTCTCGCCCGCGTTCTTCCTGCTCGGGCTGGTCCTGTATCGCGTGTACTACTACAGCTTTGAGCGGCGGGGGCAGGAATCGCTGCGCGGCCTCGCCTTCTTCTTCGGCATCCTGTTCATCACCGAGGTCGCGCTGATCCTCACCTTCGGCGTGGACTACCGGACGGTCAACACTATCTACAGCGAGACCACCTGGCGGGCCGGTTTCGTCGACTTTCCGCTGCGCCTGGTCGTGCCGTTCGTGGTGTCCCTTGCGATGACGCTCGGCCTGCACTTCTATTTTTCGCGGACCTTCTTCGGGCGCGCGGTGCTCGCCGTCGCGCAGGACCCGCTCGCGCTGCAGCTCATGGGCATCAACCCGCGGCGCGTGAAGGAGCTCGCCTTCGCCCTTTCTATTTCCACCGCGGGCGTGGCGGGCGCGTTCCTGATCGTCATCCAGCCCGTCCAGCCCGCGCTCGGCCGCGTGTACATCGGGCTGGTATTCGCGATCACCGTGCTCGGCGGACTGGGCAGCATTCCCGGCACGATGGTCGGGGCGGCGATCCTCGGCATCGCCGAGTCCTTCACCGCGACCTTCTTCGGCCCGTCGTGGTCGCCGGCGGTCTCGTTCGGCCTGCTGCTCGCCGCGCTGGCCTTCCGTCCCTCCGGACTGCTCGGGAGATGACCGGTTGAAAGCGCGCTGGTTCGCCCTGGTCGTCTTCGCGTTCGCGATCCTCCTCATCGCAATCACCACCACGACGGTGAAGAACGAGTACTTCTACACCGCGTCGTACACGGTGCTGCAGTTCGTGATCCTCGCCACGGCGTGGAACATCCTCGGCGGGCTCACCGGGTACGTGAATTTCGGCTCGGCCGCCTTCTTTTCCCTCGGCGCGTACTCGAGCGTCGTGCTCTACACGCTGTTCAAGGCGCCGGTCCCGGTGGGCATCGTCACGGGCGCGGTGGTTGCCGCGCTGGTCGGACTGGGCGCGGGCTACCTCACGCTGCGGCTGCGCGGCGTGTTCTTCGCCATCGCCACGCTCGCCCTCTCCGAAGTGCTCTACACCTTCGTCGTGAACTGGGATTTCGTCGGCGGCGCGCGCGGAGCCTACATCATCCTTCCGAACGAGGCGGCGTTCGGTTTCCACAACAACACGCAGTACCTGTTCGCGCTGATGGTGCTGATGACCGCATTTTCGATCGTGGTGGCCCGCTTCATCGAGATCTCGAGGCTCGGCCGGGGACTGGCGGCGGTGCGCGACGACGAGATCGCGGCCGAGTGCTCGGGCGTGCCGACGCTGCGCCTCAAGCTCGTCTCGACGACGGTGAGCGGCGCGCTGATGGGCATGGCCGGATCGACCTATCCCTACTTCATGCAGTACGTCGAGCCCACCTCGAGCTTCAGTCTCTCGATTTCCGTGAACAGCATCGCGATGCCGCTCATCGGCGGCATGCACAGCTGGGCCGGGCCCATCATCGGCGCGATCCTGCTCGGCACCATCCAGCAGCTGGTGCAGGTCACCGTGTCCTCGGCCTGGAATCTGCTCATCGTCGGCGTGCTGCTCGTGCTCTTCGTCACGCTCGCGCCCAACGGCATCATGGGCTGGGTCGACCGCTGGCGCGCGCGGAGGAAGCGTTCATGACCGGGCCCCTGCTCGCCGCGACCGGAGTCACCAAGCACTTCGGCGGGTTCTACGCGCTCGAGCAGGTCGATTTCGAGGTGGGCGCGGGCGAGCGTGTCGGTCTCATCGGCCCCAACGGGTCCGGCAAGAGCACGCTCGTGAATTGCATCACCGGCACGCTGCGCAACGACGACGGCGCAATCCTGTTCGAGGGCCGCGACCTCGCCGGGCTGCGGCCCCATCGCCGCATCCGGCTCGGGATCGCGCGCAGCTTCCAGATCCCGCGGCCGTTCGCGGCCATGACCGTCCTGGACAACCTGCGCATCCCGCTGCTCTACGCGGCGCACACCCACGGCGGCCTGTGGCGCACCGAGGACCAAGCCGGCGACGAGGCCATGGACATCCTCGGGCAGTTCGGGCTCGAGGCCAAGGCCCGCGAGATGTCGGGCGGCCTCACCCAGGTCGACCTGAGGAAGCTCGAGCTTGCCCGCGCCATGGCCGCGCGCCCGAAGCTCCTGATCTCCGACGAGGCGATGGCCGGATTGTCCTCGAACGAGATCGACGAGATCCTCGCCATCCTGCTCGGCATGAAGGAGCGCGGCATCGCAGTGGTGATGATCGAGCACATCATGCGTGCCGTCATGCGCTTCTCCGAGCGCGTCGCGGTGCTGGTCGCCGGGCGCAAGATCGCCGACGGCGACCCCGGGGAAGTGATGCGCAATCCCGAAGTCGAAAGGGCCTACCTTGGGGAATAGCCTGCGCGTCGAGGGCCTGCACGCGGGCTACGGCAGCGTGCGCGTCATCGAGGACCTGTCGCTCTCGGTCGGGGACGGCGAGACGGTCGCCCTGCTCGGCACCAACGGCAACGGCAAGAGCACCCTGATGAAGTGCATCATGGGCATCGTCCGGCCGAGCGCGGGGCGCATCGTCGCCGAGGTCGGCGGCGTCGAACACGACCTCGTCGGGATGGAAGCGCACGACGTCGTCAGGCTGGGCATCGCCCTGGTGCCCGAGGGCCGCCGCCTGTTCCCCAAGCTCACCGTCGAGGAGAACCTGCAGCTCGGCGCGTACCGCGCGGCCGCGCGCCAGCGCATCCGGGAGAGCCTCGCCTTCTGCTACGAGACCTTTCCGCGGCTCGCCGAGCGCCACGCCCAGCTCGCCGGCAGCATGAGCGGCGGCGAGCAGCAGATGCTCGCCCTCGCGCGCGCGCTGATGACCACGCCCAGCATCCTGCTCGTCGACGAGCCCTCCGTGGGCCTGTCGCCGCTGCTCGTGCAGACCGTGATCGGCAAGATCAAGGAGCTGAAGGAGCGCTTCGGCCTCACCGTCCTGATGGCCGAGCAGAACTTCCAGCAGGCCGTGCGCATCGCCGACCGCGGCTACGTCATCGTGCACGGCAGGATCGAGTTCGAGGGCGCATCGCGCGAGGCGCTCGCGGACAACGACATGGTGAAGAAGCTCTACCTCGGGATTTGACGATCCTTGCCTGCGCCGCAAGGCGGTTCTCCAGTGTATTTCCGAACATTGCCGAACGCATCTGTGGCAATTCCGGCGCCCGAGGCGAATTGTCGTAGGCGAAGGCCAATTTCCTAGGCGCGGTGCGGGGTTGCGAAGGATTTCTCCCTGACGAAGAGGGGATCGAGTGGAATTCTTTTCCGAGACGCGCTTTCTGCGACGCGCAGAGCTCTTTCGCAGACCTCCATCGCGTCGATTTGCATGGAGTAGCCTTTGGCGGTAAATTCGCAGCACTGGTCGACGCACCTAGCCGTATAGCAGCGCGTCGTGAAGGAAATGCTCCATCCCGTGCTCGCCCAGGCGAACGGCTGAAGAGGAACGCCCATGACTACCGTGGAAATCACTCTGCCCGATCAACTCGCTCAAGAGGCGCAGCGCGCCGGGCTGCTCACCCCGGAGGCGACCGAGCGGCTCTTTCGGGAAGCGATCGAACGCCAGCAAGGGATCACCGAGCTTTTCGCCGCCATGGATCGGGCGAGGGCGGCCAATATCCCGCCGATGACGATGGAGGAAATCCAAGCGGAGGTGGACGCAGTGCGCGCCGAGCGACGGGCACGACGCGAACGCGAACGTGCGAATCGTACTTGATACCAACGTCGTCGTCTCGGGGCTGCTGTGGTCCGCCAGCCCGCGTCACCTGCTCGATGCAGTGCGCGCTGGCCGCGCGAGCGCCTTCACCAGCCGCGAATTACTCGAAGAACTGGCCGATGTGCTTTCGCGACCGCACTTGGTTCCACTGCTCACAAAGCAACAGACATCGGCCGCTGCGCTGGTCCAGGGATATGCTCTGCTTGCCACGATCGTGACCAGCGCGGAGATCAGCGCCACCATCATCGCCGATCCCGATGACGATGCGCTCATCGCCACGGCGCTCGCCGCACGTGCCGACCTGATCATCTCGGGTGATCGCAAGGTCCTTGATCTCAAGCATCACCACGGCATTGCGATTGTGAATCCAGCCGAGGCGCAGCGTCTACTCAGCACCTAGGCTTTCCGGAATTTCTCTAAGGTCGCGCTTTGCGACCTTAGAGAATGGGCCCCCAAGAGCTTAGGGTGGTGACCGGGAAAGCGGGGCGATGCCAGAATGATGTTACGAAGTCCCCGCACAACGCCACCAACCTGCTCCAAGATTGTTGGTGGTTCCTCCATGACACTGCGGTCACGGCTATTGTAGCCCTTGGCAAGACTTTCGAAGCCGTAACTTACGGTGTTACGCGCGTCCGATACGACTTTGCCCAAGCCATCACCTGCGTCTGCCAGCACGATATTTGATCTAGTGGACGACAAAAATGGTGATCCCGGCTCTCCTGGAAGAGGCGTATCGCCGATCAGTTGTTCATCAAATCGCGCAATATCGCGCGCCGACGCCGCCAAGCCCAGTCCGGTGCGGTCGACTCGCAAGCCGCTTCCAAGCGGATTTGCTTCGCTTGTTGCCGCACTTAACACGGCCGTCTGCTGCGCCCCCTGCGAGATATTGCCCGCGATGGAATTCCCCAGCGCATTCCCAAACGCATCTGTGGCAATACCGTGGCCCGACGTGAATCGTCGTAGGTGAAGGCGAATTCCCTCGACGCAGCTTGCGGTTGCGAAGGATTTCGCCTCGATGAAGAGGGGATCGAGTGGAATTTTTTCTAGACGCGGTTTCTTCAGGCGGGCAGGCCCGATTCGCGAACATCGATTGCTGCAATTTGCGCGAAATAGCATTTGGCGGTAGATTCATCACATTGAATGAGGCACCCAACCGCAGGCCGCCGGCACCGCGGCTGCAACAGCAGATCGAGCGCATCGGCCAGTTACCCAAGGCAAAGCAGCGCTTCGTGATGGAAATACTCGATACGGTGCTCGCCCAGGCGAGCCGCTAAGAAGGAATCGTCATGACCACTTTGGAAGTGAAGCTGGATTTACCCGATCGCCTGGCGCGCGAAGCTCAGGCGGCGGGACTCCTGACCCCGCAGGCGCTCTCGCAGCTACTGAAGGACGCGATGCGCCGGCGCGCCGCACAGACGCTGCTCGCCGGGGCCGCGCGCGCCACCCAAGCGGGCAGCAAGCCCCTGCCGATGGCGGAGATCCAAGCCGAAGTGCGCGCCGTGCGCCGCGCCCGCAAAGCCCCCCGGCGCGCATGAGGCTCGCGGTCGACACCAATGTGCTGGTGTCGGCTTTTCTCTGGCAAGGCACCCCCGGCCGGCTGATCGATCTCGCCGGGGAGAAGGAGATCGCGCTTTACACAAGTAAGGCGCTCATCGACGAGCTCGCCGAGGTGCTGCAGCGCGCGAAGCTCGCCAAGAATGTGAAGGCCACCGGCCTCAGCGCCGCACAACTGGTGCGCAATTTCCGGCGCATCGCCACCCGCGTCAGCGCCCGCAAGCTCACCGCCCAAGTCTCGCGCGACGCCGATGACGACGCCCTGCTCGCCTGCGCGCGCGCCGCGCGCGCCGATCTGATCATCTCCGGCGACGCCGACCTGCTCGTGCTCAAGTCCTTCCAGGACATCCCCATCGTCACCGCCGCCGCGGCCCTCCTGCGCATCATCGCCGAGGCTTGAATCACAATCGGCGCCGGCCTATTGGTGGTCTGAGCTGTCCCAGGTTTCACGGACACGCTAGATAAGCACCACGAATTGCCTCTCAATCTGCTCGGGGGTGCGGTAGCCGAGAGATTGGTGAATCCGCTTGCGGTTGTAGAACAACTCGATGTAATCGAAGATCGCGGCTCTTGCCTCGTCGCGGGATCGGAAGTCGCGATGGTGTATGAGCTCATTCTTCAGGGTCGAGAAGAAGCTCTCGGCCACGGCGTTGTCCTGCGGGACTTTGCGACCGTTCATGCTCGCCCTCAGTCCGTGCGCCTGTAGCAGTTCCCGGTAGGCGGGCGTGCTGTATTGCGGCCCACGATCGGTGTGGTGAATGAGGCCCGGCTGTGGGCGACGTTGCGCCAAGGCCATCTGCAGTGCACCCAGATGCAGCACCTGCCCGGGGCGATGATCCATCGCCCAGCCCACCACCTTGCGTGAGAACAGATCCAGCAGCACGGCCAGGTGCAGCCAGCCTTCGCGCGTACGGATGAACGTCATGTCTCCGGCCCAGATGCGGTCAGGTGATGCGGCGCTAAAGCGGCGCACCAGCAGGTCCGGAGCGGGTGCCGCGGTCTGGTGATGTTCGATCATGATACGTTGGCGTCGCACCCGCTGTGCCTGGATACCTGCGGCGCGCCTCAGCCTGGCGACGCGATGCTTGCCGCACACCACACCCTGCTCATTGAGTGTGCGCCAGGTCTTGACCCCACCGTAGGCCTGTCGGTTCTCCAAGTGCACGCGCCGAATGTCAACGAGCAGCTTCTGATCAGCCACACTACGGGCGCTGGCAGGACGGTTGAGCCAGACGTGAAACCCGCTGCGCGAAACCTTCAGCTGCCGGCACAGCCTTGCCGCAGGAAACTGGCTGCGGTGCTCGCGAATGAAGCCGTACTTCACGGCAATTCCTTCGCAAAGTACGCCGCGGCTTTTTTTAAAATGTCGCGCTCCTCGGTGACGCGCTTGAGCTCCCGGCGCAGCCGTTCCACCTCCGAGAGTTCCGACAGCGGCTTGGCGCCCGGGCCGCGAAACGCCTTCTGCGACCCTTTGCTGCGCAACTGCGCCTGCCATTTGTGAAGCTGGTTGCGCCGGATGCCCAGCTCAGCCGCCAACTGCGTGGCCGGCTTCTCCCCCAGTTCCAGCAGTCGCACCGCCTCCAGCTTGAATTCCTTCGTGAAACGAGCACGCCTGCGCCCCGGATTGACCTTCCCCATCTCCTTGCCTATCTGACACCTCCACAGGTATTGTCTACCTACAAAAGTGTCCGTGGAAACTGGGACAGCTCAGCCTGGCCCGTTTGATTGCTTATCTAACGTGTCCGTGAGACCTGAGACAGCTCACCCCGGCCCCATTACCTGGTCTCGGACGAAATCGAACGAAACGTAACCTGCAACAATTGCGAGTATCCAGTTGAGCACAAGAAGAAGGAGTGGACCTGCAAAATCGGGCATGATGCCCAAGATCAGGGCCCCCACCGTGGCTCCGAGCGCCGAAAGATAGCCAACCATACGTGGATTGAAAGTCTTTGCGCGTCGCACCCCAGTCCGAATCGAATAAATTCCCACGTAGATCACAACAACCACTGCGCCAAGAGTTATTCCAAACGCCAAGCGAATGCCCCCAAGCGACATGGCTGCTCGAATTCCGAAGAAGGAAAGAGAAATGCACAGCGTAACAGCCAACAGCGCTCGCCAGAACAAGAAGGAAGCAGAGGTCTTCGTATGAGTGCGAAACACGAAGACACCTGCCACAGTAAGTAACAGCAGCGTAAGGCATGCTCCGACAGCAATTAGTTGATAGTCGAGAGAACTCGATTCGATATTCACGAGAAGTGCAGGTGGCAATACGAATCCAATCGCGACAGCCTCTTCGAATTGCCTCTTGAAGTTCATTTATCTGCGAACCTGTTGTTTGAAGTAGTCACGTGTTCCCGCCTGCTTATAGCTGTCCTCGATAAGAGATGCATATTTTACCCCTGTGGCAAATCCAGCCACAGCACCAATGGCAGTGCCAATGACGGGAAAGATGGAACCCACCAAGGCACCAGTAGCTGCCCCTGCTGAGCCAGCGACGATTCCCTTCTGCAGGTCTAACGTGAGATCTACCGCAAAGTCTGTCCACGTGGCCTTATTCTGAGATTCGCTCGTTCCGGCCACACCGTGTAAAGCGTATTCAATCACAGTGCCAAGGACTGAGAGAGCGGGAGCAATACGGGCAGCAGAGGTTGCCGCAGTTCCAACTCGCGTAAGCATGGACGGGGCCAACGCTTCTGGCGTAGCCGTCACGACAGGAACATCCGGCGTAGCTCCATTAAGAACAAAGATGACAGATTGTCGTCCGCCGCTAATTGGCCCGGTCATTCGTACGCCTGCATCCGTTGCTACTGATGTCCACCCGCCATATGCAGCGGCAATCCCTCCTTCATAGACTTTCTTCAGTGCATCAACGGTTGCGGGTAGGCTTTGTGGTCCAAGGACCTCGTTCAACAAAGGCCGATCATCGACGTACTGCAGATAGCTGTGCAGACTTGCCACAGATAGCGAGATCTTCTGGCTACCGTAAGGATTGCTCGGTGTACATGCGGCGAGCGAATTGTCCGTGGCCGCCTGTGCCGCTCGCTGCGCAGCCGCTGCGGCAATGGCTGCACGGTTGCTGCTCTCGGCACCAATCAATTGCCCACCCAGCTTTGCGCCGCTCATGTCTGCCAAATCAACAGAGAAGGTGTCGCCGGGTTGGACTATCGGCGTACCCCTGGCGTCGAAGCTTAGTTTGCCATCTTGCACAAGCTGCCCAAACATGGCACGGCGCTGCTCCTCGCTCAGACCCGCGCTCGCCATCGCAGCGAGCACCCCTTGCCCTTTCGCGACACTGAAGGCGACTGGTGTACCGCTGTAGCCTTGTAGATTGTCCGCCCCATCGGCCTGCGGTGCTGGCATGACGCTCAGTGGCGGAATCCCGGCTGTCTCGACGGTTGCGTCAGCGGGGTTCTGTTTGTAGATGCCGTCAATGACTCGAGCACCGCCAGTGGAAGCGATGCTCGTTGTTGAAACACCCCACGGATTCAGCATCGCTACGCGCGCAGCGTGGTCTTCCGCAAAGGTGCTACCGAGCACTTGTTCCTGTTCGCTCGGCTGCCCGATTTGTCCGGCGATGGAATTCCCCAGCGCATTGCCGAACGCATCTGTGGCGATGCGTGCGGCAATCGGTCGTAGGAGCAGTCGAACGGCTACGCCAATAGGCTGACTGCCCGCCGGATCCGCGTCGCCCATATGAATACTTGCATTTACGAACGTTCGTGCTATTATTAAGCTATGCAGAAAGGTGCTCAAACTCGGGCTTTGATTCTCGACCAGGCTGTCGCTCACGCGAGCGAGGTCGGACTCGAAGGCTTGTCCATTGGCTCGCTGGCGGGGCGGCTGAAGCTCTCGAAGAGCGGCCTCTTCGCCCACTTCGGCTCGAAGGAAGAGCTCCAGCTCGCCACCCTGAGGCGCGCGCAAGAGCTGTTTGAAAACAAGGTGTTCCGGCCTGCATTGGCCATCCAGCGCGGGGCGCCCAGGCTGCTGGAACTGTTCCGGACCTGGCTGCAATGGCTCGACGCTTCGGGGCAGCCCGGGGGCTGCGTGATCCTGTCGGCGGTGATGGAATTCGACGACCGTCCGGGCGCGGTGCGCGACGCCCTCCTCACCGGCCAGAAGCAGCTTCGAGGCGCGATCATCAAGGCGGTGCGCCTGGCGATCGAGGCGGGCGACCTCGCCCCCGAGACCGACGCCTGGCAGCTCGCGTTCGAGTTGTTCGGCGTCGTGCTGGCCGCGCACCACGACCGGCATCTGTTCAAGGACCGCCGCGCGATCGAGCGCGGCATGAAGGCGGTCGAATCGCTGCTCGCCGCCCACTCGGCGAAGAACTGAACGCTCTATCGAGAAAGGAGGGCACGATGGCTTCTTCATTCGCTTTGCAGACGATTTCCTGGCCGCTCGGCCTCGACCATTCGATCACCGTCCGGCCGATCCGGCCCGACGACGCCGATCTCGAGTACGCATTCGCGCACCGGCTGTCGCAGGAGTCGATCTACAATCGCTTCTTCGGCGCGCGCAGGGTTCTGACGCCGGAGTGGCTGGCGCAGCTCACGCGCATCGACTACAGCCGCGAGATGGCGCTGATCGCGACCGTCGCCCTCGAGGGCAGCGAAACGCAGATCGGGGTGGCGCGCTACGTGCGCGAGGGCAACGCTTGCGAATGCGCGATCGTGGTCGCCGACGCCTGGCAGGGCCGCGGCGTGGGTACGCGGCTCATGCGCGAGTTGATCGCCGCCGCCGGCCGGTCGGGAATCACCGAAGTCCAGGGCGACGTGCTCGCGACCAATCGGCCGATGCTCGCCATGGCGCGCAAGCTCGGCATGCGCGTGCACATAAGCCCGGACGGCGCCACGCTCAGGCGCATCGTCCTGACCAATCTATCTGAGGAGAAATGCGCATGAGCCACCGCTCAGTCACCGTCACCTGGGAAGACCCGCTCGTAGGCGCCCGCGAAGGCGCGCGCCTCGCCGGCCGCGATTACCTGCAGGCCATGATCGACGGCAAGTTGCCGCGCGCGCCCATCGCCGCGCTGTTGGGCTTCGAGCTGGTCGAGGTGAAGGAAGGCTTCGCCGCGTTCGAGTGCCGGCCCGAGGAGCGCCACTACAACCCGATCGGCACCGTGCACGGTGGCCTCGCCTGCACGCTGCTCGATTCGGCGATGGGCTGCTCGGTCCACAGCACGCTGCCCGCTGGGATGGCTTACACGACGCTCGAGCTGAAGGTGAACCTGGTGCGCCCCGTGACGGCGGCGACCGGCACGCTGCGCTGCGAGGGCAGGCTCATCCATGCGGGCCGCCGCACCGCCACCGCCGAGGGCAAACTGATCGACGCCGCCGGCAAGCTCTACGCCCACGGCACCACGACCTGCATCATCTCTCCGGTCTCGGAACGCGCCTGATACGTAGGACGTAGTTTGGGCCGAGCGGAGCGAAGCCGAGCATTGTTGAACCGGGACAGATTATTATCCACTTCCCGCTTGCCCCTCTTGCTCCCATCACGGGAGCATGCTAGAGTGCTTCATGCGGATCATCGCACTGGGCACGCTGCGGGCGTTCTGGAAGAAGCACCCCAACGCCGAGATCCCTCTACGCTCCTGGTATGCCCAAGCCAGCTGCGCCGATTGGCGCAGCCCGACCGACATAAAGCTCGCCTACCGGAATGCGAGCTTGGTCGCGAACAGCCGCGTCGTTTTCAACATCAAGGGCAACGATTACCGTCTCGTCGTCGCAGTGCATTACAACCGGCGCATGATGTTCGTCCGGTTCGTCGGCACGCATCGCGACTACGACAGGATCGATGCTGCAACAATCTGACGAGGTGCCAGGAATGCAAGTACGTCCAATTCGAACCAAGCGCGAATACCAGGCCGCGCTAAAGGAAACAGAGGCGCTGTGGGACTCGCCCCAAGGCTCGCCGAAGGCCGACCGGCTGGAAGTGCTCGTCCTTCTTGTCGAAGCCTACGAAAGCAAACATTTCCCGATCGAGGCGCCCGACCCGATCGACTTTCTCCTTCACGTCATGGAGGCGCGCGGCCTGCGGCGCAAGGACCTGGAGCAGTACATCGGCTCACGCGCGCGCGTCGCGGAAGTGCTCAACCGCGTGCGCCCGTTGACCCTGGAAATGATCCGAAGGCTCGCGGCAGGTCTGAACTTGCCGGCCGACGTCCTGATCCGCGGGTACGAGTTGAAAAAAGCCGCGTGATCAATGGGGACAGACCACCACTATCCTTTCCAACGCTGAGTTGTCGTAGGTTGGGCTGCGCGAAGCGAAGCCCAACATCGCTTCCGCGTCGGCCTGGTGTTGGGTTTCGCTTCGCTCAGCCCAACCTGCCCTTACCATAGGCGATCAACAGTTCCGCCTCGCGGCGCTTCGCCGACTCGACGTTGCGCCGCTTGACGTGGCCGAAGCCGCGCATCTTCTGCGGCAGGGCGGCGATCTCCACCGCGAGCACGAAATTGCCGGGCGAGAGTCCGGCGAGCAGCGTTTCGATCGTCGCCTCGTACTCCCCGATGAGCCTGCGCTCCATTCTCCGTTCGGCGGTGTAGCCGAAGACATCCAGCCAGGTGCCGCGCAGCCCGCGCAGGCGGGCGAGGATGCGAAAGGCCGCGCCCATCCACGGCCCGTACATGCGCTTGCGCGCGCGGCCGGTCGCGGGGTCGGGCCGCGCGATCAGCGGCGGGGCGAGGTGATAGCGGATGCGATAGGCGCCCGAGAATCGGCGCTCGAGCTCGCGCCGGAACGCGCCGTCGGAATGCAGCCGCGCGACCTCGTACTCGTCCTTGATCGCGAGCAGCCTGAACCCGCTCTGCGCCACCGCCATCGCAAGGCCGCCGTCCCCGCCCATGCGGGATTCGGCTTCGACGACGCGCCCGACCAAGCGCCGGTAGCGCTGCGCGAGACCCTCGTCCTGGTACTCGGCAAGGAAGGCCGCGTGGCGCTCCACGCGCGCGTTCAGATCGGCGTCCGGCCCTTGGTCGCGGTGCGGCGCAAGCGCCGCCTCGATCGATGCCGGATCGTGCGCCGCGCGCCGGCCGAGCGCAAAGGCGCGCTTGTTCGCCTCGGTCTCGTTCGCGTTCAGCTCGATCGCACCCTGAATCGACGCCAGCCCGAGGGGTACCCATCCCTTCTGCCACGCGTAGCCCAGCAGCACCATGTTGGCGTAGATGGAGTCCCCGAGCAGGTGCTCGGCGATCTCGTTCACGTCGACGAATTCGCAGGCATGCGCGCCGGCGGCGATCGCCTCGCGCAGCCGTTCCACCTCGAGCAGCGCATCCGGATCCAGGCGCTGGGCGAGCGTCGGCACGGCGTGCGAATTGACGATCGCGCGCGTGCGGCCGCGATCGAGCCTCGACAGCGACTGCGCATCGGCGGTGCTCACCATGTCGCAGGCGAGCACGACGTCCGCTGCTGCCTGCCCGATGCGCGGCGCGTAAAGGTCCTCCGGGCGCGCGGCCAGGCGCACGTGCGTCGACACCGCGCCGCCCTTGCGCGCGATGCCGGTGTTGTCCAGGATCGTGCAGCCCTTGCCTTCCAGGTGCGCCGCCATGCCGAGGATCGCGCCGACGGTGATCACGCCGCTGCCGCCGATGCCGTTGATGAGGATTTCGCAGGGCTCCGCGAGCGGCGACGGCGCGGGCTCGGGCAGGGCGGCGAGAGCGTCGATCGCGGCCGGCGCCGGGCGGCGCAACTGCGCGCCCTCGAGGGTGACGAAGCTCGGGCAGAAGCCCTGCAGGCAGGACAGGTCGACGTTGCACGCCGACTGGTCGATGCGGCGCTTCCTCCCGAGCGGCGTCGCCACGGGCATGACCGCGGCGCACTGGGACTGCTCGACGCAGTCGCCGCAGCCTTCGCAGACGCGCTCGTTGATGAACACGCGCACCGGCGCGGCCGGTGCTTCGCCGCGCCTGCGGCGGCGGCGCTTTTCCGTGGCGCAGACCTGGTCGTAGACGATCGCGGTGACGCCCTGCTCGCCGCGCAGCTCGCGCTGGATCCGGTCGAGCGCGTCGCGCGAGGCGACGCTCACGCCGGGGGCGAATCCCTTGTGGCCGGCGTATTTCCCCGGCTCGTCCGACACCACCGCGATGCGGCGCACGCCCTCGGCGTGAAGCTGCCAGGTGATCTGGTGCACGCCGATCGCGCCCTCCACCGGCTGGCCGCCGGTCATCGCGGTCGCTTCGTTGTACAGGATCCGGAAGGTGATGTTGCTCTTCGCCGCGACGGCGGCGCGGATGGCGAGAGACCCGGAATGGCAGTAGGTGCCGTCGCCCAGGTTCTGGAACGCGTGGCGCGCGTCGACGAAGGGCTCCAGCCCGATCCAGTTCGCCCCCTCGCCGCCCATCTGCGACAGGAACAGGGTCGCGCTCTCCGGCATCCACATGCGCAGCGAATGGCAGCCGATGCCGGCCATCGCGAAGCTGCCCTCGGGCACCCGCGTGGAGCGCGCGTGCGGGCAGCCCGCGCAGAAATGCGGGACGCGCCCGGCACCCGCTGCGCCCGGCGCGGCTTGCGGCAGGGCTTCGATGCGCGCCAGGCGCCCGGCGACGTGCGCCGGAATGCCGAAGGCGCGCAGCCGCGCGCCGATCGCGCGCGCGACGATCGCCGCGGACAGCTCGCCGCCGACGGGCAGCAGCGGCGCGCCCGATTCGTCGCACTTGCCGAGGATGCGCGGGCGGCGATCGGCGGGCCAGTTGTAGGCGAGGTCCTTCAACTGCGGCTCGAGGACCGCGCGCCGCTCCTCGACCACCAGCAGCTCCTCGACCTGCGCGGCGAATTCGCCCGCGCGCTGCGGCTCCAGCGGCCAGGGCATGCCGACCTTGTACACGGCGATGCCGATGGCCTCGGCCTCGCCCGCGTCTATGCCCAGGTCGGCGAGCGCCTGCCGCGCATCGAGCGAGGCCTTGCCCGAGCACACGATGCCCAGGCGCGCGGGCAGGCGCCCGAACACGACGCGGTCGATGCGGTTGGCGCGCGCGAAGGCCTGCGCCGCGGGCAGGCGGTGCTGGAGCAGACGCGCGTCCTGGTCCCAGCGGTTGTCCGGCCAGCGGATGGCGAGGCCGCCCGGCGGCAGCGCGAAATCCTGCGGCAGCACGATCGCCGGGCGCCCGGAATCCACTTCGACGATGGCCGAGCTTTCGACCACGTCGGCGACGGTCTTGAAGCCCACCCACAGCCCGCTGTAGCGCGAGAGCGCAAAGCCGAGCTGGCCCAGCTCGATGATCTCGGCGACGCCGGCGGGTTCGAGCACCGGCATCAGCGCGGCGATGAACGCCTGCTCGCACTGGTTGGGCAGCGTCGACGAGATCGCGCCCGGATCGTCCCCCGACACCGCGAGCACGCCGCCGTGCGCCGCCGTGCCGGCCGCGTTGGCGTGCTTGAGCGCGTCGCCGGCGCGGTCCACGCCCGGGTTCTTCGCGTACCACAGCCCGAACACGCCTTGGTAACGGCTGCTGCCGAGGATGGCGGTCTGCTGGCTGCCGGCGACCGCGGTCGCGGCGATCTCCTCGTTCAGCCCCGGCTCGAAGCGGACCTGGTGTTCATCGAGCAAGCGCTGCGCCTGCCACAGCGCCGTATCGAGGCCCCCGAGCGGCGAACCGCGGTAGCCGGAGACGAAGCCCGCGGTGGCGAGTCCGGCGCGCGCGTCGCGGCGCCGCTGCTCGAGCAGCAGGCGCACCAGCGCCTGGATGCCCGAGAGGAAGACGCGGCCGCGCTCGAGCGCGTATTTGTCGTCGAGCGAGGTTTTCAATCGGCACCCATGTTGGGCTTCGCTTCGCTCAGCCCAACCTACCCCTTCGTGCGTAGGCTGGGCTGAGGCCATCGGCCGAAGCCCAACACCGCCCTGGCTAGAACTGCTCTTCGGCGAGCGCCATGACGCCGCGCGCGCCGTGCAGGACGGTGTCGCGCAAGCCTCCCGCCTGCGAGAGCACGTGGTCGACGTAGAAGCGCGCGGTGCCGATCTTCGCCTGGTAGAACGAGGCGTCTCCCGCACCGCTCGCGTCGCTCAATTTCTTCTGCGCCACCAGCGCGGCGCGCGCCATCTGCCAGCCGCCGCAGACCACGCCGACGAGCTTGAGGAACGGCACCGCGCCCGCGTGCACCGCCTTGATGTCCGAGCCGTAGGTCCTGACGATCCAGTCGGTGCATTCGGCCATGGCCGACGCGCCCGCGGACAAGGCCTCGCGAATCGCGGCGAGGTCCTCGCCGCCTGCGCTCTTCAACTGGGCCTCGACCCCGCGGATCATCTGGATCACCGCCTTCGCAGTCGCGCCGCCCTCGCGGGCGAGCTTGCGGCCGACCAGGTCGTTCGCCTGGATGCCGGTGGTGCCTTCGTAGATGGTGGCGATGCGCGCGTCGCGCAGGTGCTGGGCGGCGCCCGTCTCCTCGATGAAGCCCATGCCCCCGTGCACCTGGATGCCGATCGAGGCCATCTCGATGCCGGTCTCGGTGCTCCAGCCCTTCACCACCGGGATCATGAAATCGACGAACGCCTTGTGACGCGCGCGCTCCTCGCGGTCCGGGTGGCGGTGGGCGATGTCCAGCGATGCCGCGGTGACGTAGGCGAGCGCGCGCATCGCCTCGGTGTGCGCCTTCATGCTCATCAGCATGCGGCGCACGTCCGGGTGGCGGATGATGGGCACCGAAGCCTCGCTGCCGGCGAGGTCCCGGCTCTGGATGCGCTCCTTGGCGTACTCGAGCGCCTTCTGGTAGGCGCGCTCGGAAATCGCCACCCCTTCCAGGCCCACCGCGAAGCGCGCGGCGTTCATCATGATGAACATGTACTCCAGGCCGCGGTTCTCCTCGCCGACCACGTAGCCGACCGCGCCGTCCTTCTCCCCGAAGAGCATCACCGCGGTGGGGCTCGCGTGGATGCCGAGCTTGTGCTCGATCGAGCTGCACTGCACGTCGTTGCGCGCCCCCAGGCTCCCGTCCTTGTTGACGATGAATTTCGGCACGATGAAAAGCGAAATGCCCTTCACGCCCTCGGGCGCGCTGGGTGTGCGCGCGAGCACCAGGTGGACGATGTTCTCGGCCATGTCGTGCTCGCCGTAGGTGATGAAGATCTTCTGCCCGTAGATGCGGTAGTGGCCGCCCAGCTCGGGGCTGGACGCGGGTACCGCCTTGCACTTGAGCAGCGCGAGGTCGGTCCCCGCCTGCGACTCGGTGAGGTTCATGGTGCCGGTCCACTGGCCCTCGACCATCTTCGGCAGGAAGGCGCGCTTCTGCTCGTCGCTGCCGCGCAGGAGCAGCGCCTCGATGGCGCCGGTGGTGAGCAGCGGGCAGAGCGAGAACGACATGTTCGCCGACTTCCACATTTCCATCACCGGCGTGGCGACGAGCTTGGGCAGCCCCTGGCCGCCGTATTCGGCGGGGAATTGCAGCGCGTTCCAGCCGCCTTCGACGAACTTGCGGTAGGCCTCCTTGAATCCCTTGGGGGTGCGCACCGCGCCGTTCGAGAACGTCGAGCCTTCCACGTCGCCGGACTGGTTGAGCGGCGACAGGACCTCGCTGGAGAAACGGCCGTTCTCCTCCAGGATCTGATCGACCAGGTCCGCGCTCACCTCCTCGCAGCCGGGGAGCGCGGCGACCGTGTCCAGGCCGGCGAGCTCCTTGATCACGAACTGCATGTCGCGTATCGGCGCGATGTATTCGCTCATGTCGACCTCCGAAAATCCAAGAGCAACGTCATCCCCGCGTAAGCGGGGATCCAGCAGGTGGTTAAGATCTCTGGATTCCCGCTTACGCGGGAATGACGCAATCCCACCTCAAGAGCGTTGGATCAACCCAGCTCCTTCACCAGCTCGGGCACGATCTGGAACAGGTCGCCGACGATGCCGTAGTCGGCCACCTGGAAGATCGGCGCTTCCTCGTCCTTGTTCACGGCGACGATGACCCGGCTGTCCTTCATCCCCGCCAGGTGCTGGATCGCGCCCGAGATTCCGACCGCGATGTAGAGCTCGGGCGCGACGATCTTGCCGGTCTGGCCGACCTGCCAGTCGTTCGGCACGAAGCCCGCGTCCACCGCCGCGCGCGAGGCGCCGAGCGCCGCGTTCAACTTGTCGGCGAGCGCTTCGAGGATCTTGAAGTTCTCCCCGGAACCCATGCCGCGGCCGCCCGAGACGACGACGCGCGCGGACACCAGCTCCGGCCGGTCGGACTTGCTGATCTCGCGCCCGAGCAGGCTCGACAGCCCGCCGTCTGGCCCCGCGGCGACGCTCTCGACCGCGGCCGAGCCGCCGCTCGCCGGCACCGCGTCGAACCCGGTCGTGCGCACCGTGACGACCTTGATCGCGTCCTTGGACTGCACCGTCGCGAACGCATTGCCCGCGTAAATCGGCCGCACGAAGGTGTCGGGGGACTTCACCGCGATGATCTCCGAGACCTGCGCGACGTCGAGCAGCGCCGCGACGCGCGGCATCACGTTCTTGCCGGTGGTGGTCGCGGGCGCGAGGATGTGGCTGTAGCCCTTGGCCATGCCCACCACGAGCGCCGCGAGGGACTCCGCAAGCTGCCCGCCGTAGTGCGGCGCGTCGGCGACGAGCACTTTCCTCACGCCGGGAATGGCCGCCGCGGCCTGAGCCGCCGCCGAGCATCCCGATCCGGCGACCAGCAGGTCGACGTCTCCGCCGATCTGGGCCGCCGCACCGAGTGCGTTCCTCGTCGCGGTCTTGATGGTCTGATTGTCGTGTTCTGCGATGACGAGGATGCTCATTGGATCACCTTGGCTTCGTTCCTCAGCTTGTCGACCAGCGTCTTCGGGTCGGGCACCTTCACCCCGGCCTTGCGCTTGGGCGGCTCCTCGACCTTGAGCGTCGCGAGGCGCGGCGATACGTCGACGCCGAGCGCATCGGGCTTGAGGACCTCGAGCGGCTTCTTCTTCGCCTTCATGATGTTCGGCAGGGTCACGTAGCGCGGCTCGTTCAGCCGCAGGTCCACGGTGATGGCCGCGGGCATCTTCAGCGCCACGGTCTCCAGGCCGCCGTCCACCTCGCGCGTGACGGTCGCCTTGTCGCCCTCGATCTTCACCTTGGAGACGAAGGTGCCCTGCGACCAGCCCATCAGCGCGGCGAACATCTGGCCGGTCTGGTTGCAGTCGTCGTCGATCGCCTGCTTGCCGAACAGGACCAGGCCGGGATTCTCCTTCTGCGCGACCGCGCGCAGCAGCTTCGCCACCGCGAGGGGTTGCAGATCGGCGTCGGACTCGACCAGGATGGCCCGGTCTGCGCCGATAGCGAGCGCCGTGCGCAGCGTTTCCTGGCAGGCCGGCAGGCCGCAGGAGGCGACGATGATCTCGGTGACCACGCCGGCTTCCTTCAGCCGCACGGCCTCCTCGACGGCGATTTCGTCGAACGGATTCATGGACATCTTGACGTTGGCGGTCTCGACGCCGGTGCCGTCGGCCTTGACGCGCACCTTGACGTTGTAATCGACCACGCGCTTTATGGGAACGAGTACTTTCATGGGTTTCCGGGCCTGCGAAAGAAAATGCAATTATAACCGAGCCCGCCCGGGCCTCGCGGGTCGGCGGATCACGGAAGCGCCTCCCCGATATAATCCGGCCTCGAATCGACGCGGAAGATCGCCATGA
>Ga0080064_1001837_pt1 | contig 39768 bp, 35 predicted proteins | sample Subgrocontami54m_FD_69260 | JGI IMG/M metagenome (GOLD analysis project Ga0080064, IMG submission 69260) | Subsurface groundwater microbial communities from S. Glens Falls, New York, USA - GMW46 contaminated, 5.4 m (SPADES assembly) (version 2) ...
CACGAAGTGCTGAGCCCGGCCCCTAGCCTGCGCCTGAATTCACTGCGTCGAACTGGGGGCGCGGGCGAGGCGCCGGGCGTGCGCGTCCCGCGTCGGAGTTGCGATCGCGGTGGCCCCGGGCGTGCGTGACCCGCGTCCGCCTCCGCGTCGCGGTGGCCCCGGGCGTGCGCGTCCCGCGTCGGAGTTGCGTCACGCCCGGCGCGGAGAACGCAATGTGTGCACGCCGCCCGGCGCCTCGCGCGCCGCGCACCAGTCCGCTGGACGCGAGTCGGCGCGCTAGGGGCCGGGCTTGGCACTGCGTGAACGTACCGGCCTGGCGGCCGGGCCTATGTGAGTGCCCCGATTCGCTGATCGTAGGCCCGGCGAAGCCGGCACGTATCCACGAAGTGCTGAGCCCGGCCCCTAGCCTGCGCCTCGCGTGAACGCGTGCGACGACGGGCGCGGGCGAGGCGCCGGGCGTGCGTGTCCCGCGTCGGAGTTGCGATCGCGGTGGCCCCGGGCGTGCGTGTCCCGCGTCCGCCTCCGCGTCGCGGTGGCCCCGGGCGTGCGCGTCCCGCGTTCGCCTCCGCGTCGCGGTGGCCCCGGGCGTGTGCGCCGCGGGCATGCGCAGCGCGTTCCGAAGCCCTACGCCTTCCCCAACCCGGTCTTTCTCGCGTACTCGATGTAGTACTCCGGCTCGCGCTGCGCTTCGATCTCGCCGTTCTCGACCGCGGCTTTCAGTGCTTTCATCACGTCGCCCAATCGAGGCGACGGCGGAATCCCCAGCGCCGTGGCCAACGGCACGCCGAGCCCCGTCGGCAGCGGCGGAACCTTTGCGTCCTGCAGCTCGACCGCGCGCACTCGTTCGGCGAGTTCCGAGATGGACTCCAGCCCGCGCCGCCGCTTTTCCGGGCGTTTGGTCGTGATGTCCGCGCGTGAGAGGTCCAACAGGTCGCACAGTCCGGGACCCATCTCGCGCGCGAACCTTCGAACGGCACTGTCCGTCCAGTCGCGTTCGTACTGGCTCGCACGCAAGTGGTGCAGGATCAGAAACCGAATCGTCGACTCGAGCGCGGGCGCACCCGTGAACAACGCGAGACGCCGTTGCATCTTGTCGAACATCTTCGCGCCGACCTCGGCGTGCCCGAAGAAGTGCACTTCACCGTCGGGCGTGATGCGCCGAGTCTTCACCTTGCCGATGTCATGCAGCAGCGCCGCCCAGCGCACTTCGGTCCGCGGCACGGCCTGCCGCACGACCTGCTTCGTGTGCTTCCACACGTCCTTGTGACGCCACTCGCCGTCGCCGAACCCCACCATCGCCTTGATCTCGGGCAGCAACGCATCGAGCGCGCCGCACGCGAGCAGCGCATCGAGTCCTTCCTCGGGATGCCGCGACATCAGTACGCGCTCGAGCTGCCCGCGGATTCCACCGACGTCCACGAGCTTGAAATCCTCGATGCCCGCCACCGGCGGTTGCACCCACTCGCCGGCCTCGGCGACGCGCACACACACCTCGAGCGCGTGCACCGCCCGATCGGCCGCGGGCACCGCGGGCACCGGCGATTCCGGTTCGTGCGTGGATCGGGTTGTCACGGTCGTGTCCGGGGGGCGCGCCAGGCGGGCGAAAGGCCGCGGACTATAGCCAACGCCGCCCGCGTGTCGAGCGCTTTACCGGCTCCGCGCCGGTGGATACAGTCCGCCAGCGATGGGAACGGCACTGCGAAGCACGGTCGTTTGCCTTTGCATCGTGCTAGGCGCGCGGGGTGTGCAGGCGCAGGCCGCGCCGCACGTGGGAACCGACGCACCCCTCGCGTCACCCCAGGCGATGGACCACATCGCGCAGAGCCATTTTCAGCTGGGAAATGAATACTTCGGCTTGCGACGCTTCGCCGAGGCTGCGCGCGAGTTCCAGCAGGCGTACGCGATCACGCAACAATCCGAGCTGCTGTTCAACATCGGCCGCGCAGAGGAAGAAGCCGGAGAACTGCAGGCGGCGCTCGAGCAGTACCAACGCTACGACGAGGCCGGTGCGCCGGGAATCGGCCGCGACGTGCTTCACCAGCGGATGGAGACGCTTCGTGTTCGCATCGCGTCCGCTGTGGTGCCGTCGCGCCGCGGGCGCACGCGTGTCGTCGTTCGCCGCCTGGAGTATCACCTCGGCGTCGGACACGCTGTGCTACCACCGTTGCTCCTGGGCGCGGGACTCGCGACCGGCGCGGTCGCCGGCGTGATCGGCGGACTGCTCAACGCGGCGAACGTCCAACTCGAGACCGCCAACCGCGGCGCGGTCGCGTGGAGCACGACGTTCGATGGCGTTTTCCGCATTGCCCAAACGCGCGCGACACTCGCGTGGGCACTCGGCGCGGCCGGCGGCGGCCTCGTTCTTGTGAGCATCGTCTGGTTTGCTGCGCGCGGCCCGGGCGATCGCAACGAAGTTCCCGTTGCGATGCCAAGTCCCGTCCCGGGTGGCTGGATGCTCACAGTCGCGGGGCGGATGTGACTTCGCGCGCGACACGGCGAGCGTTCGGCGTCTACATCGCCATGACGATCGCCGCCGGTTGCGTGTTTCGTCCGGATCGTGAGGGCGCGATTCGGTGCGGCGACGCCGGCGAGTGCCCCGTTGCGTTTGTGTGCCGGCTCGGTCGTTGCTGCCCGGAGGGAAGCTCGGCTCCGTCATGTCCGACCGGTGTTGTCGACGCAGGCCCGATGCGATCGTGCATGGTGAGCACCGAATGCGGTGGCGGACGAGAGTGCCGCGCGGGAATCTGTTGCGACTTGACCGCTGGAGCCGAGTGTCCACCGGGCGCCGTCGGCTCGCCGTGTGCGTTGGGCCACGAGTGCTCGCGCACGCCCGGGACGGCGGTTGCGTGCGTTCGCAACAGCGACACGGATCCCGAAGAGGAATTTCCGCGGGGGTATTGCAGTGGCTCGTGCGATCCGGCAGCACCGGACTCGTGCGCGCCACTCGGCGTGTGCATTCGACAGAGCGCAACGGCGGGATCGTGTTTCCGACTGTGCACGCCGAGCCGCGACTGCCGACTCGATGGACCCGGGTATCGTTGTCTCGTCGCAGACATCAGCAGCACGCGGATCGAGAGCATCTGCTGGCCCGACTGCAGCGTGGGAGCCGCCTGTATCAGCGGCCGAACGTGCTATCCGCCGGGGCACGTCTGTCTGCCCACGTGCTCGCAACCAATGGACCCGCGTTGCCCGAACGGAACGCAGTGCAGCCCCGCCGATGGTGTCTGCCTGATCACCTGCGCGCCCGGCTGCCCGACCGGGTACCGCTGCGAGATGGGGGTGTGCCGCCTTTGAGCGCGGATCGCGGTACACTGGCCGCGTGAAACGCCGAATCGCTTTCGTTGCGTCGCTCGTCGCGGTCTGTTCCCTCGGCTGCCCGAGCCCGCCGGCAGCATCGGACGCAGATGCCTCCAGCGACGCGACTTCCGACCGCCCCGCCGACGCCGTGACGGAAACCGGCGACTCACCCGGCGACAACGCCGACGCAAGCCCACCCGCTCCGCAATCCTGCACGCCGTGCATCTACAGCAGCGAATGTGGCGAAGGGGGATTGTGCATCGACGTCGACGACGCGCGTGCGCCGGGGTGGCGCGAGTGTCGCGCGGCGTGTGCGACGGTGGGCGAGCCGTGCAGCGCGAGGGGCGTTGCGGGAGTGTGCACGCTGGGACCCACGGGGACGCCCGTGTGCCAGCCGAATCCCATCGTGGGCGGCGACGGCGGTGCGCTGGGACCGTGTTTCTCGTCGCGACGCGGCATCGCTTGCCCGTCCGGCGGACGCTGCATCGGTCGATACAGCGTGTGCGCCGAGGGCCGACCCACGGAAGGCAACGTGTGCCTTGCGCCATGCAACCGCGACTCGGACTGTGAGGACGCGTATGCGCGGTGTCGCGACGTCGTGCCGTCGGGGGGGGGGACCGCGGTGCGCGCGTGCATTCCGGATGACATCATCGGCCCCGAGCGCTGCGGCGCGGCGCCCGTCAACGTGCGCGGCATCGGTGCGCCCTGCGGCGGAATGGCGATGCGAACGTGCGCAACGGGCCTCGAGTGCGTGTCGGGCATCGACGCGATGGTCGGCGGATTCTGCACGGCCACGTGTGCAGCCGATGGCGACTGCGGTGGCAACGCACGGTGCCTTGGCATCGGTACGATCGGGAATCGCTGCGTGCCGGCAGACTGCGAGTGCATCACGGGCGCGCACGACGCGCTGCTCGACCGCGCGCTCACGGGTGCGATGTGGACGCGGTGCAATTTGTACTTCGCTCGCACTTCCATCGACGTATTCAGCAACGCGACGACGCACGACCGGTTCCGCCTCCCCGTATTCGACCGGATTCACCGCGATTGGATGGCCGGCGCGCGCTGGGCCCGCGAACTCGGCCCGTCGCTGGACACCCGCGTCACGGGCTTGTCGACGCTGATCGCTGCGTCTTCGGGACTGCGAACGACCGGTCGCGCAGCCGATGGTCGCGTCGGCGCGATCGTACCGCCCGTCGCAGGAGACACGCCGTTGGTCGACGCGGTCGCCGCGTTGATCACAGCGTTCGGCGGAATGCCCGACCGCGCCGCGATTGGTGCCGATGCGACGGACGTTCCGATGCCGCTGCAACGTGCGCTCTCCGCGATCGTCACGGCCATCGAACGCACGGGCGCGGCGCGAGATCGCGGATTGATCCACGGTCAGAATCTCGACGATCGTGACTACCTCTTCGAGATTGCAACGCATTGGCTCCTCGGCGGGCGGGGCGCTCGTCCCGACCCGCGCGAACCACTCGACATGGGATCGTTGCTCGGTGACGTCGTGTTGCCCGTCGACGAAGCGACCGCGCTCGCGGCGACGATCGAACAGATCGACTGGGCGCCGTTCCGCGGCGTGATGGGCGTGTCGTTCGACCAGGCCACGCCGATCGGGCGCATCATCGTCCGCGACGGCGCCACGACGATGCACGCGGGCACGTCGTACACGGCAACGGCGCTCGTGCTCGATCTCGGAGGCGACGACACGTACCAAGCGTCCGTGGGCGCCAACGTCGATGCGACGAACTCCGTGAGCGTGGTGATCGACCTCGCGGGCAACGATCGCTACGCGTACGCGGAACGGCCGATTCCGCAGGACGCCGCCGGTTTCCTTCCGAGCGACGTCGGCGGACGCATCACCGCGGGCAGTGCACCGGCGTCGTTGTCCGAAGTGGGACGTCAGGGCGCAGGTCGCTTGGGTGTCGGGCTCGCGTACGACTTTGGAAGTGGTACCGACGTGTATCGTTCGCTCCGCGCGTCGCAGGGAAGCGGCGCGCTCGGCATCGGCGGACTGATGGACGACGGTGGCAACGACACGTACGACAACGAGGCGTTGGGTCAGGGCGCGGCGATTGGCGGCATCGGCGTGCTGCTCGATCTCGGTGGCGATGACCAGTACACGACCTGGTACACGTCGCAGGGTTTCGCCTGGGTGCGCGGCGTCGGCGTGCTGTACGACCGCGCGGGCACTGACACGTACCTCGCACGCGAGACGCCCGTGGCATACACATCGCCGCAGAACCCGATGGTGAATTCCAGCATGTCGCAGGGCGTCGGGTTTGGACGTCGCGCGGACTTCTTGCCCGATCGAATCAACATGTCGGGCGGCATCGGCGTGCTGCGCGATCTGGCAGGCGACGATCACTACCGTTCGTCGATCTTCGGCACGGCGACGGGTTACTGGGGCGGCATGGGCTTGTTGCTGGAGGCCGCGGGAAACGATTCGTACGATGGTCGCTGGTATACGCAGGGCGGCGACGCGCACTTTGCCTACACGGCCCTGGTCGACAACGGCGGTCGGGACGTTCACAACATGGTCGCGCCACGACAAAACATGACCGCGGGCGCTGGGCACGATTGGTCCGTCGGCTTCTTGCTCGCAGATGGATCCGACGACGACGTGTACAACGTGCCCAATCTTGCCCTGGGCGCGGGCAACGCAAACGGCGCGGGGTTCTTCGTCGACCGTGGCGGAAACGACACGTACAACGCGGCCAGTGCACTGACCTGCGGCAACGCAGCACTCGAGTCGCTCACGGACCCGGGCCGGCTCGCGAGGCCCACGGTGGGCGTGTTTCTCGACGGTGGGGGCACGGACATGTACATGCGCGGGGGCGTGACGATGGATCCCGTGCGCAACGATTCGACGTGGACACAACGGATCCACATGGAAGCACCGAGCGAGACCGGCGTCGGCGCGGACGGCACCGGCGACGTCGGGATGTAGCGTGCCGCAAGTCGTTTTCGAGCGAACGGGATTCTCGGTCGACGTGCCCGCCGGCGCATCCGTCGTCGACATTTGCGACGAGTACCCGGCCGCGGGAATTCCCTTCTCGTGCCGCGATGCCAACTGCGGAACGTGCCGCGTCGCGGTGCTCGAGGGCGCGGCCCTCTGCGAACCACCGAGTCCGAACGAGGCCGAGTTGCTCGCGACGCTCGGCGGCCGCGCGGGGATGCGACTCGGCTGTCAGCTCCGCATTCGCGCGGGCACGGGAATCGTCAGATTGCGGGTCACGCTGTGAGGCCGGTCACCCGCCCACGCGAATCGCGATGCCCAGCCGCTGTCGCAGATGGAAATACGACTCGCTGACGGCGAACGACGTCAGCTCGCGGATGCGATCCTTGTGCGGGAGCGTCGCGCTGTCCTCCGGCGTCGCACGGATCATGGCAAGCGATCGCGGCAGGTCGTTGGCCAGCAGCAACCCCGTGCGGTCGGCCGTGAGATCGACACCGATCGTCCAGCGTTTCAAGTCCAGCGAGCCCTGACTCCCGAGCAGCTTCGTGACGAGCGACGTCAGCACGTCGAGCTTCGGACCCGTCACGTGCTGCTTGACGATCGCGGCATTCTCGCTGACCGCGTTGTTGAGTTCCGGAGTGACGGGGAAGTCCCGGTTCACGAGCCGGATCGCGGAGAACAGCCACGCGCGCAGGCCGGTCCCCGTGGGAACCATCTGCCGGATGTAGTGGCCTTGCCGGAAGTACGCGAGCTTGTTGCCCGCGAGGAACGCGAGCGGCTGCGCAGGTCCACCCGCGAGCACACCGCGACCGAGAAAGATCGCAGGCGGGTTGGTGTGCATGAGATTCAGTCCCGAATCGTCGGACGGTTTCGCATACACGATCGGCGTCTTGATCCCGAGAACACCCGCGGCATAGTGAATGGTCTGCGCCATCTGCCCCTGGTCGCTCGCGGGGTCGATCTTGTCGCTCTCGCCGAGACCGTAGGATTCTCGCGATTCGCCACGCGCGGCGAGCACCGCCGGGGTGATCGTCGCGAACAGCGCGGTGATCAACACGTCTTCTTGCGCGTGGATCAAGTCCCGGGTCCACAGTTCGTCGTTGAGCTTCTCCGCAGCGACGGCCGCCGTGTCGGTCCGGAACTTCTTGAAGAAGTTCTCTTCTTCGGGCTCGGCCGCCTTCAACGCAAACAACGCCTGGCACAGACACCACGCCTCGTCGGGCCGACGTTGCTCGGTGTACAGCTTTCGAAGCGCACGGTAGCTCTCGGCGCGTTGCGGGTTCTTCTGCAAGAGCGCCCGCTGCGACGCGGCCGCCTTTTCGAAGTGTCGCTTGCTGTCTTTGAGATAGAGCGCCGCCAGCTTCTCGGAAAGATCCTGGGTCGAATCGAGTTCCTGCGCCTTTTCGTATGCAACGATCGCGTCCGCGGGCGAGTTCAACTGCCCGGAGTACAGGTCGCCAAGTGCCACGTTCAGCTGCGCACGCGCCGGCGCAGGCCCGGAGTCGCCAAGACGCGCCAGCACCTTCTGATAGCTCTGCTCGAGCCCGGCGAAGTCTTTCTTCGACGTGCGAAGTTCTGCGATGCCTTCGACCGCGCGGACATTCGACGCGTCGTGTTCGAGCGCCTGCTCGTAGTAATCGATCGCTTCGTCGCTGCGATTGAGCTGCTTGTGACAGAGCTGCGCCGCCGTCAGGTAGTACCGCGCGAGGGCGCCCTTGTCCTCGGTGAGATCCGCCATGCGCAGGATGATCTCGACGAGACGACCCCAGTCCTGCACGTCGCTGTAGAGTTGCATCAGCTTCATCAGGAGCTTGCGATCGTCGGGGCGAGTCTCGAGCGCGCTCACGAACGCCTTCGCGGCCTTCGTCTTGTCGTTGAGCTTTGCCGCAAAGATCTCGCCGAGTTCGACATGCAAGTCGTACCGCTCGGAATCTCCGGCGGCTTCGATGCGCTTGCGCTTGATCCGAACGACGTCTTCCCACTTCGATTGCTGCCCGTAGGCCTCACAGAGTGCATCGAGCACGCGCTTGTCGCTCGGGTCGGTGTCCGACGCGTCGGTCAGCGCCCGAACCGCCGCGGAACCGTCGCCCGTCTTGATCGCGGCCTGGCCGAGATGGAACAACAGTTCGACGCGCTCTGCTTTCTCGAAGTCGCGTCCGAACCGCAATTGCAAGTCGGAGTACAGCTCCTTGGCCTGCTCGAACTTTCCAATGCCATACGTCGAATTCGCCACCGCGAGAAGCACCACGCGATCGTTCGGCGCGATGTCCTTCGCCATCCGGAACGCTTCGAGCGCCTTGGTCTCGTCGCCCGACTTCGCGAGCGCTTCACCATATCGCAGCGCGATCCGAAGCCCCTCGTCCTTGCCGAGATCCTTCGCCCTCACCGCCCGCACCGCGAGCAGCTTGGCGGCCTCTGCGAACGCGCCGTCGTCGAACTTCAGTTCACCCAGAAGCCCGCTGGCTTCCTCGTTCGTGGCGTCGAGCAGCACGGCCTTCTGCGCGGCGTCCATCGCCTTCGCAAGATCCTTGGTTCGATCGCGGTGGATCCTGGCGACGTCCGACCAGAGTTTCGCTCGAGCCATCACGCCGTCGGCGGCTTCGATCTCGCGCATCAGCATGTCGATCGCGCCCTGCGAATCGCCGCGCGCGGAATACAGGTCCCGCAACCGCGCCGTCGCCGGTGCGAAACTTTCGTCGGCGTCGATCGCGCGCTTGTAGCGCTCGATGGCTCCGTCGCGATCGCCCTTTTCTTCCAAAATCTTCGCCGTGCGGAAATACGCCTCGGCCTTCTCGTTCGGCGTCTTCGCGCGCGCCGCGAGTTGATCGAGCGCCTCGGTCGCCGCTTTGACGTCGCCGCGAGTCGCTCGTACTCGGGCTGCGAGTTCAAGGGCACCGTCGTGGTTCGGGTCGATCTCGAGTGCTTTCTCGAGCACGATCGCAGCGCGATCGGGCGAACCGATCTGGTCGATCAGTAGCCGCGCTTGCGAAACGAGCAGGTCGGCCTTGCGCGGCCGGTGCTCGACGACGTTCGCGTGCTTGTCGAGCACGCCGACGAGGTCTTCCCATCTCTGGGACAATCGGTACGTCCGGGCAACGCCGGTGAGCGCCGCATCGTTGGCCGCATCGATCGCGATCGCGCTCTCGAAAGCCTGCGCAGCCTTCGCATGATCGACGAATTCCTCTTCGTAGATCGCGCCGATGCGCGACCATAGCTCGACCTTTTGCCGCGGCGTCGCCGCCACCGCGACCTGCGACTCGAGAACGCGCAACAGCTTCTCGGGATCGCCGCCGCGCGCGTACAGTCGCTCGAGTCCCTTGAGCGCGCCCATGTTCTTCGGGTCGTGCTGCCGCGACTGCTCGAAGTAGTCCGCGGACTTCTCGACGTTCGACAAGTGGTCTTCGTAGACCTCGGCGATCTCGTTGAGTGCGTCGGCTTTCGCAGGCCCGGAGAGCGCATCGGCCTTGCGTTCGAGCAGCTTGACGAGTCCCGCCCAGTCTTTTGCCGCAAGGTAGATTCGCTCGAGCGATTGCGTGGCCTTGGGCTGCGCGGGGTCTTCGTCGAGAATCTTTTCAAGCAGTTCGCGTGCGCGCTTCGCATCGCCGCCCTTGGACTCGATCAAGTCTGCGGCGTCCGCGCGAATTTCACGGGCCTTCACAGGCGACGCCTGTGCATCCGCGCGCTTGAGCAGCACGGCGATCAGCTCGTTCCACTGCTGCGCCTTGCGATAGATCTGCGCGGCGCCTTCCAGGGCGCCGTCGTTACCGGCTTCCAAACTGAGCGCCTGCGTGAAGCACGCGACGGCAAAGTCGGGACGCGAAAGCCTGTCGCCGTACCACCGTCCGGCGCGCACGAGCAGCGCGGCGCCAGTCGCGGGATCACGTCCCTGAACCGCCTGCGACACGGTCTGGAGCGTGTCGTTCCATCGCGACTTGTCGTCACCCGCCAAGCGCTCGATGTCCTTCGCAAGCGTCTCGTCCGCAGGCGAGTCCGTCAGCGCCTGCGTGAGTGCGACGAGCGCGTTCTCGATGTCCTTGATCTCTTTCTCGTAGACGGACGCCAGCTCGCGGAGCATTTCCGCGCGCTTCGACGGCAGCTGTTCCTTGTCGACTTCTTCGAGAAGAATCTCCGCTTTCTCCTCGGGCGTGGCCATCGCAAGGCGCACTTCGTAGAGCTTGGCTTTCGCGATCTCGTCGTTCTCGTCGAGAATCAGGATCTTCTCGTACAGGTCCCTCGCCGACTGCAGCTCCTTGGTCTCGAGCTGCGCCACGCGCGCTGCGCGGTACGTCAGCGCTCGGATCACCACTTCGTCGTCGCTCTTGTCGCTCGCGTCGACCAGCGCCGCGTACACGTCCGGCCACGGAATGCCCTGCGCGCCCGAACCCTCGAGCGCCATCGCCTTCTCGTCGTCGTGCGGCGCCGCGAATAGCGCCTGGCGCCGATTCTCGAACTCTTCGCGCGTGATTTCCTGGAGCCGTTTGCCCGACAGCGCTTCGACGAGCGCCGCGACGAACGCAGACGCGCTCGGGAATCGATCTTTCGGGTCCTTGCTCAGCGCCTTCAGCACGACGACATCGATGTCTTTGGTCACCCAGCCGCGTGGAGCCGCCTTCGACGGCGGATCCGCCGTTTGCGTGATGTGCGCGACGATCAGATCGATCGGCGAACTGCCGGTGAACGGTGGTTTGCCGGTGAGAATCTCGTACGTGAGCACACCGAGGGCGTAGACGTCGCTGCGAACGTCGGCGGGTGCACCACTGCGTGCGCGCTCCGGAGCCAACGTTCGCGCGCTGCCCATCAGAACCACGAGCGAGGCCGTATCCACCTGACCGTCGCCTCCACGCGAGCCCGCCATTCGATCCACGGCCCAGTCCACGAGCACGCCCGAAAGCTTGCCGTCGCGTCGGACGAGCACGACGTGTTCGGGTCGCAAGTCCGAGTGCATGATGCCCGACGCGTGAACGAGATCGAGTCCTTCAGAGATCGCCTCGAGCACCGGGCGCGCTTCGTTGATGTGCATCGCGCCGACGCGGCCGAGGCGGGTCGACAGCAACTGCCCGTCGATGAACTCTGTCGCGAGGTACGGCCTCCCGTCGGGCAAGAGGCCCGCGCCGAGGACCTTGGTGACGGCGTGGTGGTCGATGGCCTTGAGTGCGCGCTGCGCCGTGAGAAACCGGTGGAGTCCGCGACGATCGCGTACTTTCGCATCGCGCAAGACTTTCAGCGTGACCTGCTTGCCGTCGCTGCTCGTAGCGGAGAACACGGAGCCAAAACCCTCGTCGTGCGTCTTTTTCGAGATCTTGAATCCCGCGACGGTCGATCCCGGTTGGATGTCGTCGATCATCGGGCCGTCGAACGCTCCCTTGAGCCGCGGCGCCGCATCGGGCTGACGCAAGACGATCGCGTCCGCGAGCGCCTCGAGCATCTCGTCGCGGGCGCATCGCTCGACGAGCGCTCGGGCGAACGGGGCTTTCCCGGTGTTGCCCCCGACGTCATTCGGATCGAGCCCGAGCAGGTCGGTCGTCAGGGACTGCAAGCCTTCGAGTTCGAAAAGACGCTCGAGTTCGTTTCGAAGCAGATCGGTCGGCGCGGAAGCCATTCGCCCTCCTGGAAGTCAGCGCACGGACTGGCAGTCCACGCGGCGGCGGCGGATCGTAGCGGGTTGTTCGCCGCGGTGAAAGAGAGAGCGGCGGCTGCAAAGGTTTTCGGACGCCATCCCGGTCGGGTAGCCTTGGGAAACGACCGTGGCGCGCCATCCACCCAGCGAATTCAGCCGCAATCGTTCACGGGCGATCGGTGCGGCGCTCGTCGCATGCACCGCGTTCGGCCACACAGCGCACGCCAACGGACGCCTTCCCACGGCCCAACACGTCGTCGTGGGACCCGGCAATGCCAGCACGACGATTATTCTCCGCACGACGTTCGGCCTGCTCGTGAGCGAGGACTCTGGCAGGACGTTTCGCTGGATCTGCGAAGACGCGATGGAGTACGCGATGCAGCCGTGGGATCCAGCGATCGCACTCGATGCGACCAACAGGATCTTCGTCGGACTCGCCGACGGCCTGATGCGCGTTTCGAGTGACCGCTGCACGTACGAGCGCGATCCGACGCTGCAGACCAGCCCCGGATACGTCATCGATCTCGACCACGATCGAACGGGCCGGTCGATCGTCGCCATCACGGGCGCGGGCGGCGGCGCGGCGAATCGGGTGTATCGCTCGGACGACGTCGGCGCTTCGTTCCGCGCGCTCGGCGGCGGGCGGACCGACGTGCTGTTCGACTCGCTGGAAATGGCGCCGACCGACACGTCCCGCGTGTATCTCACCGGCGTCGCGGCGGCCGCTGGAACGGTTCTGGTACTCCGATCGGACGACGCCGGTGCGACGCTCCGCGATTTGCCGTTTCCATCCGCGCCGTTTCGCAACGCATACATCGCGGCAGTCGACCCGGCGAACGCCGACCGCGTATTCGTTCGCGCCGCAATTCGCGCGGGCATCGTCGACGCGGGATTCGAGCCGAGCGGCGCCCCGATCGTCCCGTGGGTCCTGTTGCGCACGGACGACGGCGGGCAGCGCTGGCGCGAAATTGCGAGAACCGTGGGGACGATGACGGGCTTCGCGATCAGCGACGATGGGCGCACGGTCTGGTACGGGTCGCCGAATCGGGGCGAAGGGCTGTACCGATCGGACGACGGTGGCGATTCATTTCGTACACTCGGCGCGGTTCGCGTTCTGTGCCTGCGCCAACATGGCGGCGTCTTGTACGTATGCGCAAATCACGTCGTGGAGCGCTACGCACTCGGGCGCTCGCTCGACCGCGGCACGACGATCGAGCCGCTGCTTCGGTTCGAAGACGTGCCCGGCGCATTCCACTGTCCGCGCGCGTCCGTTGAAACGTCCGTGTGCGCTCTACGTTGGCCCGTCGTTCGCAGCCAACTCGTCGGCATCGACGGCGGAATCGTCGATGCCGGCGGATCCGACGCAGGGATCGACGCGGGGGGCGCGGAACTGGAACGACCGACGGGATGTCGGTGCGGGGCGATCGGCAGCGCTCACTCGTCGGGATCGCGAACGCGCGCTGCGCTCGCGCTTGTGGGAGCCTTGATTTTCATCCGCGGGCGAAAGCCCACGGCAGGGTGGACGCTCAACCGCTCGTCACACGATCTCGCTGCCGACTTTCTCTCGGCTCCGAACAACCAAAATCTCGCGCCCTCCCCGCCTCCCTGTTGAATCATCCGGCTTTCAAGCCGCGGGGGAATCCGCTTCGAATCGCACGAGAACGACCGACACATTGTCGGGACCGCCGCGGTCGTTCGCTTTCGCGATGAGCTTCTCGCACGCGAGTTCTAGATTCGGCTCGCTCTTGAGAATGTCGGCAATGCTCGAATCGTCCACCGGTCCGCTCAGACCGTCGCTGCACAGCAGGTACACGTCGCCCGGCTCGATCGGCTCGCGCCGGATCTCGGGAACCGTGTCCACCGCTGTGCCGAGCGCGCGCGTGATCACGTTCGAGTAGCTCGCGAGCGCGGCGTGCACGGCCGGGTCGTCGCCGCCGAGTTCCTCGACCAACGAATGGTCGCGGGTCATTCGCCCGAGCAGGCCGCCGCGCAGTCGATAGCACCGCGAGTCACCCGCGTGCGCGATCCCGACGGCGTCGGCATCGTGAACGATCGCCACGATCGTCGTGCCCATTCCCTTGCGCGCGCGCACCTGCTGACCGCCCTGAACGACGCGCGCGTTGGCCTCGCGGATCGCTGTGTCGAGCGCCTGCAACTTCGGCATCGCGGAATTTTCGCGAAGTACCGACGCCACGGTCTCCCGCGCGATCCCGCTCGCAACTTCGCCGGCCTGATGCCCACCCATGCCGTCGGCCACGAGGAATAGACCCTGCTCGAGGTCGACGAGGAACGCGTCCTCGTTGTGCTCGCGCTCGCGACCGACGTCGGTCTGCCCCACGGCCACGAGCTTCATTCGAATCGACTCCGTGATGGCATCCGCACGCGACGAGATCCTCCAAGACCGGGCCGGGCCTCTGCGAAGGCCGACGGCTTCCGATCATGCTACCCGACGACGACGGGGCGAGCGAACCAAAACCGGAGGATTCGGTCAACCTGGAAGCGCCGGGATCACTCCCCCCGGTGCCGCAGGAACGTCGGAATGTCCAACTCGGCGTCGCTCGGGTTGAAGCTGAAACGGCCTTGGTCCCGCTCTCGTTCGCGCGGAGGATTGACCGTCGCGTGGCTGCCGGTTTCGCGCCGACGCGGAGTTTCGGGCATGGTCGTCCGCTCGCGCTCGCGTGGTGGAGCAATCACGGGAACGTACGCCGGCGTCGAACTCGGACGGCTGATCACGTTGGTTCCAGCGCTGGCCGGACGTGACATGCGCGGTGGCTCGGCGTTGACCTCGCGGCCGAAGCCCGTCGCGATGACCGTGACTTTGATCGCGTCGCGCATCTCGGGATTTACGACGGAGCCAAAGATGATGTTCGCGTCTTCGTGTGCGGCTTCCTGGATCATCTCTGCCGCTTCCGAGATCTCTCGGATGCGCATGTCCTGACCGCCCGTGAAGTTGATGAGAATGCCCGTCGCACCTTCGACCGACATGTTGTCGAGCAGCGGCGAGTTGATCGCCGCCATCGCAGCTTCGATTGCGCGTCGATCGCCGCGTCCGTAGCCGATGCCCATCAGCGCCATGCCCATGTTCGTCATCACGGCTTTCACGTCCGCGAAATCGACGTTCACGAGACCGGTCTGCTGAATCAAGTCCGAGATTCCCTGAACGGCGTGCACCAGCACTTCGTCGGCCTTGCGGAACGCGTCCACGAGCGTCAGATCTGCATCGTCCAAGCTGAGCAGCTTCTGGTTGGGGATCGTGATGAGCGTGTCGACGTGGGCCGCAAGCTCCTCGAGCCCGTAGTCCGCGGACTTCGTGCGGCGCTTGCCTTCGAACAGAAACGGCTTGGTGACCACGCCGACCGTCAGCGCGCCCATGTCCCGCGCAACTTGCGCGATGACCGGCGCGGCGCCCGTGCCCGTCCCGCCGCCCATGCCGGCGGTGATGAACACCATGTCCGCGCCCTGCAGGTATTCCTGAATCAGCTGGATGTCTTCCATCGCAGCCTTTTTCCCGATTTCCGGACTGGCGCCTGCCCCCAGCCCTTTCGTCAGCCCGCGACCGAGCTGAATGCGCGTGGGCGCGGGGTTCGCGCTGAGCGCCTGGATGTCCGTGTTCGCGACGACGAATTCGACGTCTTCGACGCCGGCCTCGATCATCGTCCGCACCGCGTTGCCACCTGCGCCGCCGACACCAACGACCTTGATGCGCGCGCACGCAGAGCCCGTCTCTTCCGTCAGATCAAACGACAGTCCCATGATCCTCCACACCTTCCTGCCCATCGAGGCCACACACTCGTGTGGCGCATCACCCATCGTGGGACGTCCCGCGGTTTGCGAGACGATAAGACCAACCACCCTGAATCAAGCAAACATTTCGCAAAGAAACCCGAGAAAAACCGTCGATTTCGCATCTCGTGCCGGAATTCCAGCGCGAGTCAGAACACTTCCTTCACCCAGCCCCAGAACTTGGAGCCCATTCCTGGCGCAACCACTTTGTCGCCGTCGTCGCGCGCGCCGATGCCCTTCCCGGCCGCGTGCATGAGCAACGTCGGCGGCAACTCCGCCGGGCGCATCGCTCCGTACTTCAACAGACCGACCGCGGTCGCATGCGCGGGGCTCTTCACCATCTCGCTCATGCCGCCCACGCCCATGGGCGCACTTCGGCGCACGGGCAGGCCCATCACGCGCTCGGCGAGATCGGGGACGCCTTCCATCAACGTCGCACCGCCACACAGCACGACGCCCGCGCCGAGAAGTTCCGCGTAGCCCGACTCGGCGATCACGCGCTGTACGAGGCCGAAGATTTCTTCGAGTCGTGGCTCGACGATGCTCACGAGAACGTGGCGCGCGATCGACCGAGCCCCTCGCCCACCGACACTCGAGACCTCGATCGTGTCGCCCGGATCGACCATCGCGGCCATTGCACAGCCGTGCCGAATCTTGATGCGCTCGGCTTCGGCGAGCGGCGTTCGCAGACCCGTCGCGACGTCCCCGGTGAGATTCAACCCGCCCAGACCAATCACCGACGTGTGCACGAGCGATCCGTCCACGTAGATCACGACGTCCGTCGTTCCGCCGCCCATGTCGACGAGCGCGACGCCGATTTCCTTCTCGTCCTCGGTGAGCACGGCCTCGGCACTCGCGAGCGGCTGCAACACCAGTTCTGACACGTGCAGGCCGCAACGCTCGGCGCACTTGGTGAGATTCTGGATGCTCGCGGCGGCCGCGGTGACCAGGTGCACGCGCGCTTCGAGGCGCACGCCGCTCATGCCGACGGGCTCGCGCACGCCGTCCTGGTGGTCGACGATGTAGTCCTGCGGCAACGCGTGGATCACCTGGCGATCCATTGGCAGCGAGATGCGCCGCGCCTGATCGAGCACGCGGGAGACGTCGTCCTGCGTGACTTCGTGATTCGCGATGGCGACGATGCCGTGCGAGTTCATCCCCTGGATGTGCGCCCCGCCGATGCTCGCGTACACGGTCGAGATGTCCACACCGGCCATGTTGCCCGCGCGCTCGACCGCTTCGCGAATGCTCGCAACGGTCGACTCGATGTTCACGACCACGCCCTTGCGCAAACCCTTGCTTCGCGACTCGCCGACGCCCGTGATGTCGACGCCCTCGAGGCCGATCTCGCCGACGACGGCGCAGACCTTGGTGGTCCCGATGTCCAGTCCAACGATGATGTCACCCGGCTTTGGCATGTTTCCCTCGACGCGGTGGAAGAGCACTTCGCGTCGTCGTTTCCCATTGCCATGCGCGAAAGAGCACTGACAACATTTCGACAGAGTATTTTCGGAAGTCGACAGTCGAGAGTTGAGAGTTGAGAGTTCGGACGGAGAGAGCGGCCGGCGCGCGACGAACGGCGAAGCGGCGCGCCCGTCGAATCAGTGCGCGCTCGATCCCCTCGCCCGGCTCGCCCGCGTCGATGCGGCAGGCGCGGCGACGCCGGGAGACGGGGTCGTCGCGCGAGCGACGGGGGGGGAGGTCTGCGTCTCGTCCGCTTCGTCCGGAAGCGGAATTCTCACGGTTGCGCGCTCGGCGTGGCGATCGCTCTCGAGGTGAATCTCCGCGGGCTGCAGGCGTTGGCGATCGAGTTCGGCGAGGATCGCGCTCAGACGAGACAGCTTTGCGCGATACGGTCCGCGACCGAGCCACACGTACGTTCCCGATTCCGCGAGCACGATCGACAGCTCGCCGGTGGCCTCGCGATGGATCTCGTCGATGTGCACGCGACTCGCGAGGGACGACGCGCCCACGTCCGCGAGAAGCGCGAGGGCGTCGCGAACGTATTCGCGTGCGGCGTCCGGGTCCGTGTCGAAGTCCGCGCGGGAGATACCCGTGATCGTCGTGAGATCGTCGGGATCGCCCGTTTGCACGCGCTTGAACAGCAACCCGTCGGCCGATGCCAGGTACAGCCCGGACGCCGAGACGATCGCCACCGCCGATCGTTCCTCGATCTCGATGTGCACCGTTCCGGGAAGCCGCCGCGTCACGTGGGCGCGCTCCACCCACGGTAGGCGTTCGATCCGCCGCTCGGCGCGCGCGGTGTCCAGACCCAAGACGTTGGTGTTCTCGCCGATTCCGCTCGCGGCGAGAACGTCCGCGCGCTGCGAGTGGTGCAGCCCCACGACGTCGATGTCCCGCGCGCCAAATCGCGGCGTTCGGGTCATCCACCGATGCGCCGCGCGGCCTCCGACGACCGAGCCCGCCAGAACCGCCGCGATGGAAATCACCGAAAACGCCCGACGTGCGCGCGGCCACCATCGCTCGCGAATCAACGCGATTGCACGCGCACCGCGACCCGTCGCATCGACTTGCACGGCCGACAGCGAGCCGACGTCATCCGCGTCGTCCTCGATCGGAGGCGCGGGCGGTACGACGCTGCCGGATTTTCGACGATTGGGCGGCTGCAACACGAGGCCTCCCGCGAACGTGACGATCGTCCGCGACGGTCCTTCCATACCGGCAGCGTCGGCGTCCCTCCAGTTTTTGGCGGTGAGCATCCCGCGTGCACCTCGCGAGTCACCATGGCAAGCTTCGCGCGCCCGTCATGCGTCGTCCCGACCGAGCGCACGTGCGCGTACTGCTGGCAGCCGGAGTGTGCACGGGCCTCACGATCGCCGGGGCGTTCGGCAACCCGTCGCGTGCCCGTGCGCAGGTCTCGCACATCGAGGCCAGCGTTCGCGCGTCGCAAGCCCGTGCCGCGATCACGCGCGGAGAGCCCGACGAGGCCATTCGCCTGTTTCAAGACGCCGTCCAACTCGGCGCGCCGCCGCGGGTCCTTCGCGAACTCGCACAATTGCTCGAGCAGCGCAGTCGCTACCGCGAGGCCGCGGACGCGTGGACGCGGTTCGCAGCGCTCGCGCCGAACCCCGCGGATCGCGACCGCGGAATCGAGCGCCGCGAATACCTACGCCGTCAGTCGGGCCTGCTGCGCGTGCGCGTGATGCCGTTCGACGCGGCCCGCACCGCGCGCGTCTGGTACGACCACGAGCCGCCGCGCCCGGTTCCCGCGGGTGGGTCGGAATCGATGGTCGAGGGCGGCACGCATCGGGTGCGAGTCGAAGCGCTGCACTACGCGCCGTTCGAGTCGATGGTGCCGACGGCGTACGGCGAGACGGTGGACGTGATTGCGCGGATGCACCTGGAGACCGGGTTGGATGGCGGGACGACGGCTGCGGTCCGCCGCGACGCCGATCGATAGCGCGAAACGCATGGGCTGAATGCGCGGCACGTCGGTCTGCTTCGATTTTGGCACCATGACATCATGACTCTGACAAGGTGCATGCACGATGTCAGTCGCGCGCGACACGTTTCTTGTGCCGCGCAAACGCGCGGCCGCCGTACATCCGGCTGCCAAGCTCTGCCTCGGGCTCGTCATCGCCGCGGAATTCTACGCTGCGGCGCACGCCGCCGTCGATGCAGCCCGGCGGTGATGCGCGTGGGTCGTAACTACCCGACCCTTCGCTCGATCGTCTCCATCCGTCGCTCGAGATCATCGACGCGCTTTCGATCATCCAGACGATCCCGCAGCAAGTGGCGCACGCCATCGATTGCACCAGAAACGGCAACGAGCTCGGTTGCCAGCCGGACCTCCATTTCGGTTTGGCGTTTGCCCAACACCGATACCGCGCCCCCCAACACCGACACCGCATCCTCTACAGCGTCCAGGCGCGCGTTCGTCCCCTTGATCTCGTCACGAATCTCGCGGAGGACTTGCAGGGTGGGGCTGATCTTGCGAGGCATGGAAGACTATAGATAGCGCAGAACCCCGTCGTTGACGACCCGCTCGACGAGTTCCCTCGGGCCCGCCCGCCCTACGGCTCCCACCGCAGTGTCTCTCCGCCGCCCGCGAGGATCTGCGTCTGCGCGAGACCGTCCTGGTTCATCAGGAAGATCCCACCGCGCGACGAACTGAACGCGATCAACCGTCCGTCCGGCGAGTACGTCGGGTCGCTGTTCGAGCCCTGATTCTCCGTCAGCCGTCGCAGCCCGCCGCCGCCGGCGTTCACCGTGAAAATGTCGAACGACCCCCCGACGCGCGAACTGAACGCAATCGTCGTTCCGTTCGGCACCCACGCCGGCGTCTGGTTGTACGTGCCCTGGAACGTCACGCGTCGCGCGCCACCGCCGCTGATGCTCATCACGTAGATCTGCGGGGATCCGTCGCGATCGCTCACGAACGCAATCCGAGATCCATCCGGCGAGATCACCGGCGACAGATCGTTGCCGGGACTGTTGGTCAAGCGCGTGAGGTTCTGCCCCGTCGGCGTCGCCGAGTAGATCTCCGTGTTGCCGTCGCGGTTGAGCACCAGCGCCATGTGTCCGCCGCCGAAGTGCGCGCCCATCGCCATGCCATCGACCTGTACGATCGGCACCGGCGTCGGCCGCGCGTGTCGCACGAGCGCGATGAATCCCTCGCGCGTCTGCGCTGAGTAGTAGATTCCTCCCGGTCCCCATGCGGGCAACCAGTTCAGCCGCCGGCCGCTCGAGATCTGCGAGAGCCCCGCGCCATCGCTGTCGACCGTGAACACGTCCTTGCGATTGCGACCGGTCCGCCGCGCGAACAAGATCCGCGAGCCGAACGTTCCCGCGCGGCCCGTGTAGTGCCGGATGATCTCGTTGGCGATCTGATGCGCTACGCCGCGCGAGCCCGACGGACCAAACGTCCGAGTGAACACCGCAGCGCTCGGGCGGCCCGGCTCCCAGATGCGCACTTCGACCGTGACTTGCTCGTTGGTGAGCGTCGCCTGCGCGCGCACGACGGCGGTCGCGCCCACCGGCACCCACGCGGGGGCTTGGATGGTCATCGAGTCGGCGTCACTCGCAGGATACGTGCTCGAGTCGATCACGCGAAACAGCGCCGACAGTCGCAAGTCGTTCGCGAGCACACTCGTCACCGCCGCAGCCTGCGGTGTGCCGCCGCGCACGGCCGGGATCGCGATGGGGAGCAATCGCGTTTGCAGGTTCTGCAGCGTGATTTCGACTTCGCCCGAACCACTCGGGGGCGCGCTCCCGCCGCCGCCGCCCGCGGGCGGAGTTTGCGCGAGGATCCACGCAGGCAGCGCGGCCGTGCCGAGCGCCATCGCGACGAGAATCGTGCCGACCCGAGATCGCACCATGGACGCAGTGTACCCGATTCGCGCTCGCGGAATCACGCGCACTCAGTCCGGAACGTAGCGAACGCGATAGCTTCGTCCGGCGATCTGCAGTCGGTCGTCGTCCGTGAGTTCCGGAATGGGATCGTGACTCTCGGCGAGCTGACGAATCTGGACCGTGAGATCCGAGTCGACCGTCTCGTCGCCGCTGCCATCGACGATGGATCCGTTCACGATCGAGTTGCCGTCCGACGAAATCGAGATCCGGAGGAGGAACGGCCGATGCGCACTCGTCGGCGCCGTGGCGAGCAGATGCAGACGGTTCTGCAGGAAGCTCCGGATCTTCGCCTGTGCGCCGGCGCCTGCGCGATTGGGGTCGGTCTCGGTTCCGTGAATCGAACCGTCGGGCGCACCCGGACCCGGCGACGCGCTCGGATTCTCGGCGTTCTCGTTCGCCGCCATGTTGCGAAGTCGCTCCGCGAGGTCTTGATTGCCGCGGCCCATGATGTCCCGCTCGGTGACGAGGGAATTCGGATCGCGACGAACGCCGGCGTCATGTCGTTGCACGGGTTGATCGGTGTGCCGACTGCCGGACACCTGCGCGCGCTCTTCCGCGCGGATCGGAACGACACGATGCGGAACATGCCGCGGATCGACGTTGCCGCCGCCGCCCTGTCGCAGCAGCGCACCTTCGATGATCTGCTCGTCCTCCGGCGTCGCCAGCGGCTGATCCGCGCGACGCGCGATGTTGCCCTCCTGCGCGCCCGCCCGCATCCCGAACGCCGCGACGCCGATGTGAACCACGATCGCGACGAGCACACCGACGACGGCACTCGCGCGGTCACGCAACGCGACGTGTTGCCGGGTCCTCGCATCGATGCCGGGGACGGTACTCACGCCCGAAGATTCGCACGCCCCCCCGGGACTCGCACCTCCGCCGGTAGCATCGTTTCGAAACCATCGTGTCACGATTGATTACACAGATCGATGCCTCGTGACGGTGGCACGACTGAAATCATTGAGGTTTGTCGTGGCACGAACGATGCGACAGGGCTCCCTCACAGAGGGTGGGACGGACCCGGGACCGGAGCGACGCGATGGAATCACAAGAACTCACGAATCACTCACCCAAGCCGACATCGGCCCGGATCGACGTGCCCGTCTCCGCGGTGACCCAGGAAATCGTCGAGAAGGCCTACCGCTCGTACGAGTCGCGATTGTTTCACGCGGCGCTGCGCATCACGCGGAACGAAGACGACGCGCGCGACGCGGTGCAAGAAGGACTCGTCAGCGCGCTGCGCAACGCCGAGCACTTTCGCGGCGACGCCGCGGTCGCGAGTTGGCTGTACTCCATCGTCGTCAACGCGGCGCTCTACCAGCGTCGGCGTTTCAAGGCCCGGCAGCGCGGGGTGGACATCTACACGCGCAAGGTCTGGCCGGAGGCGGAGTTGTCGTTCGACGCGGGCTCGCGGGTGCGGGATCCCGAGACGTATGCCATCGCGCGGATCGAACTCGGCCGCGCGGTCGAAGACATCGAGGCGCTCCCGAGCGACAAGCGAGCGCTCCTCGAGCAAGCGCTCGGCGGGGACACGTGCGGCGAGATCGCTCGGCGCGCGGGTCAGCCCGTGGCTGCCATCAAGAGCAAGCTGTGGCGCACGCGCGTCGCGCTGCGAGAACACGCCGCGTACGACATGGCGGCGTAGACGGGCGCGGGCACGCGCGGGCTACTGCGAGACGAGCGGATCGGTGACGATCCCGAGCCGCGTGATGCCCGACGCGCGCATGATGCCCATCACGCGGACGACGGCGCCGTACGGAACGCTCTCGTCGGCTTGCAGGTACGCTTCGTGTTCGCGAAGAACGAGGGGGTTGGTCCGCAGCCGCTCGCCGAGCGAGTCGGTCGTGACGCGATCGCTGTTGATCCACACGCCGACGGGCGACGCGGAGTTTCCGGGATCTTCGCGCGCAACCGTGACGCGCACACGCTGATCGTTCGTCGGCATCGCGGGAGCTTGTGCGTTGGGAAGGTCCACGCGGATGCCGGCCTGCACGAGCGGCGTCGTGATCATGAAGATGATGAGGAGCACGAGCATCACGTCGACGAGCGGCGTCACGTTGATGTCGCTCAGGACACTGCTGCCTCCACCGGACGAAGTGCTCATCGACATGGGCGCTTACCTCACTTCAGGATGTGGCGACGGACGATGTTCAGGAAGTCGTTGCCGAACGCGTCCATCTCGCTCGCGAGCACTCGGATGCGGCGCAAGAAGTAGTTGTACGCCATCACGGCCGGAATCGCGGCGACCAGGCCGACGGCCGTCGTGAAGAGCGCTTCGGCGATGCCGGGGCCCACGCGGTCGATCGTGCTCTGGTCCTGCGAGCCGGAGAGCTGCAAGAACGCGTGCATGATTCCGTACACCGTGCCGAACAGGCCGATGAACGGCGCGGTGCTCCCCGTCGTGGCGAGAAACGGCATCATGCTCTCGAGCGCCGTCGTCTCGTTGCTGGTCGCACGACGGAGTGCGCGCTCGACGTTCTCGATGCCGCCCTCCACCGGCTCGGTCGCGCCACGGACTTTGCGAAGCTCGTCGTAGCCCGCGCGGAACATCTGCGACACCGGCGACCGCGGAAGCTTCGCAGCTTCGTCGGCGACGAGATTGAGCTGTCGCGTTTCCCAGAACGTCTTCAGAAAGCGTTCGGTCTCCCGCGCGGCGCGCTGAAGATAGAGAAACTTGTACCCGATGATGTACCAGCACGTGATCGACATCAGCACGAGGATCACGACGACGAACTTCACAGGCACGGTCGCCTGTCCCATCAGTTCCCAAATCGTCGGGACGTGACGCGCACCGCCGGCGGCGTGCGGCCCACCGGCGCCCGTCTGCGCGAGCGAATGGAGGTACGTATGGATCACGTGCTGCATCCCCGTCGCCCTAGCCCCCCTTCCCTCGCCGTGTCAACGCTCGCCGGCTCCGGCACGAACTCGTCGTCCACTTGCTCGCGCGCGCCCGGCGCGATACGCCGTGCATGCAGTGCCCAACGAGAACCCGATCGTCCTGGTGCTTCCACGGTTTTCGCCGTGGATGAAACGCTTGTCGATCGCGAGCGCCGTGGTGTGGGTCGTGTGCGTGATCCTTCGGTCGGTCGCGCCGAATGTCCTCGGAACGTTGTTCGAGTTCGCCGCGCTGCGGGGCGCGACCACCCTCGGACGCTGGCGGCTGTGGACCGTGGGCACGTACGCCTGGCTCGACAACCCGGGCGGCTTCGCGATCGCGTGGACGGTTCTGTCGTTCTGGCTCATCGGCTCGCCGGTCGAACGGCTGCTCGGCGCCAAGCGAACTCTCGAACTCGTGGGCCTCGGGATCCTCGGCGGCGCGCTCGTGGCGTTGGCGGCCTCACGTGTGTCGCCGTCGAGCTTTCAAGACAGCGTCGTGGGCATGGGTGCGGCGTCGTCGGCGCTGCTCGCGGGGATGGGCTTCGTCTACGCCAACCAGACCGTGACGTTCTTCGGTCTGGCGCCGATGAAGGGCAAACACCTCGTGCTCGCGCTCGCGGCGCTCAGCGTGTTGCTCGGGCTGTACTCGCGTTCGGCGATTGGAGCCGCCAGCATCGGCGGGCTCGCATCGGGCGCTGGCTGGATGTGGCTCGCGGCGCGGCGCGGGGGCGGCAAGGGCAGCGCAAGACGCGGACGGAAGACGAGCGGCGCGCACTTGCGAGTCGTGCCCAAGCGCGACGCCGCGAGTGATCCGAAACAGTGGAACTGACGCTCGCCCATCTCACCCCGCACTGAGACCGTGCTTCTTCAACTTGTCGAAGAACGTCGTGCGGGCGAGGCCCAAGATGCGCGCGGCTTCGCTCTTGTTGCCGCGCGTGCGATCGAGTGCGCTCTGTAGAATCCGCCGTTCCAGCGCTTCGAACGACTCGTCCGCGATTTCGTCGGTCGCTGGCGCCTCGGTCTCCATCGCGGGCGGGCGGAACGACGTGCGAGTCTGCACGGGCAGGTCTTCGAGCCGAATGAGCGACCCGCGGGCGCGTCGGGCCGCGTGTTCCAACGCTTCGAACAACTCGCGTGCGTTTCCGGGCCAGTGATACGTCTTCAGCGCCGCCATCGCGTCGCGCGAGATTCCGACGACTTCGCGCGCGTGGATCCGACACGCGCGATCGATCCCGAGGAGCACGAGGTGATCGATGTCCTCCGGCCGCGCACGCAACGGCGGCAGGTGAACGGTCCGCCCGTCGAAGAGCCGGGCGATCGTGTCCGGAAGCCCGGCGTCCGCGGGAAGCGTTCGCACGGAGACGATCAACCGTACGTCGACTGGATACGTGTCGTCGGCGCCCACGCGGCGCGCGCGGTGCTCCGTGATGGCGCGCCCCACGGCCACGAGCGCTTCGTGACCGAGCGCGGGCAGCTCTTCGATGAACAACGTCCCGCCCGCGGCGATTTCCAGCCAACCCGAACGGTCCCCGCCGCCGACCACTGTGGTCAGCGCGTCCCGCGGGTGAATGGCTGCGGCATCGACGAGCGCAAACGCTGCTCCGGCGCGAGGCGAACCTTCGTGCAGTCGCCGGGCCGCAGCCACGACGTCGCTGCCTGGTTCTGCGACGAACGCGACGGGCTCGATGTCCGGCGCGAGTTTCTCGAGACGCTCGCCGAGCGCGCGCATCGGCTCGCTGTACCCAACCCACGTGTCCTCGAGTGATCCGATCGCCTGCACCGAGCGAAGCGCTCCAAGTCTCGCTTCGGCGACGTCACGCTCGTGCACCAGTCGCTCGTTCGCGGCGCGCGCCGACACGGCATCCTTCGTCGCTTCTTCGCCGCGGACGCGCGCGCGCTCCGTCGCGAGCATTCTCGCAACGCAACCCGAGACGGCGTCCGCGACGTCGCGCAACGCACTCTCCTCCTCGAGCGCAGGGCGCGCCGTTCGCTGACCGCGCGGAACGAGGATCACCCCGCACAGCTCGTCGCCGTCCCGAAGTGGCAGCGCGCACCACGCGCCGAGTGTTTCCAGCACTTCGACGACGGGACGAACCTCCGCGCGGCGAACGCGTCCGGGCAACAGCACGTCGGTGAACACCGGCTCGCCCGGGCGACCCCGCATCCACGTGAGCAGGTCCCGCACGCGCGCAGCGCTGAGCGGGGACACCGCCGCCTGCCCCGCCACGTCGATCGTGATTCGCTGTTCGAGTGGCAACAGCCACGCCTCGGCCGACGATCGGAGATCTCCCGCGGCGCCGCGCAGGGGCTCGAGCACGAGCGCCGCGAGGTCACGAAGTTGCTCCGCGCCTGCAACGCGACGGATGACCTGCGAGCAGGCATCCAGCAAGCGACCCTGGTCCGGCCGGAAGTTTCGTTCGATCCACGGCAGCGCGCCGAGCGCGACGACGCCGGTGGCAACCGCGGCGAGCATTCCGCGCCCCGTCGCGAGCATCACGCCGGCACCGACGCTCGCGCCGAGCAGCATCGCACCGACGTGACGCGCGACACGCGCCGCATGCATCGCACCCGCGCCCGAGACGCCCGCAACGACGCCCAACGACAACATCGTGAGCCCCGCGGACACCGATAGCCCCGGCGCGACGGAGCTGCGGCCGATTCGCGTGATCGCGGCGACCGCGCCGAGTCCGGCGCCGACGCAGCCGAGGATGGGATAGATCCATCGCGCACGCGGCCCGGGAGCGATCGTCAGCGCCCACCGCGCAAGAAATCCTGCGGCGATCAAGAGGGGCGCGACCCACGCGTATTCCAGTGCCCACGCAGGAACCCGCGTGGGAAACGCGCGCACGAAGACGGTGGCGCCCGCCGACGCGAGCGCGAGCGTGCCCGACAGCAGGCGACGCGGTCGCACCACGCCGGTGACCAGGACGATCCACACGCCCGAGCCGACGGTGGATCCGATCGCTGCCGCGCGAGCCCACTCGACCGCGCGCGAAGGCGCAACGACTCCCGTCGCGAACGACGCACTGGTCCATGCGACCGCCGCGACGAAGAGCCACGCCGGCCACGACTCCGCCGCACGGCTCCGCGAGCCCAGCAGCGAACGCGCCGCGAGCAGGGAGAACAACGCGAGCGCGATCGTCGCGTAACCCGACGGATCGAGCGCGTGGCGCGTTGGCGCCGCGCCGGCGAGTCCCAGGTAGACCACGCCGAGCGCTGACGCCAGTGCCCACGGAATTCGCCAACGCATGAAAAACTACTCGAGCGGAATCGCGCCGCTTCCGCCCGCGGGCGCCGCGCCTGTCGTGTGCGCACCGCCGCGCGTGCCGCCGCGAGTGCCACGCGAACCACGGGAACCAGTGCTCGCGGACGTTCCGCTGCTTCCGCGTGCCGCGACGACGGCCGTGCCCGTAGCGGGCGGAGCCACCGGAGCGGTCGGGGCAATCGGGGGAGTCGGAACTGCTGTCGCGCCAGTCGTCGGGTTGGTCGGCGCGGTCGTGCCAGTCGTGGGGTTGGTCGCGCCCGTGGTCGGTGGATCCGGTGGGAGTTGAACGGCCGTCGGACCGGGCACCGCGGCTTGCGAACCGCCCGTTGCCGCGGCACTCGGGGCGTTCGCAGCGGCTCCACTTGTGGTTGCCTGCGGCGAACGCGTCGATGAACTGCGACCGAACAGCAGGAACCCTCCGACCCCGACCACCGCGGCGAGCGCGACGACAATCGCGACGATGATCCCCGTGTTCGATTTCCTGACGCCCTCCAAATCGCCACTGACCGCCGCCCCGCGCATCGTCGTCGTCGGTTGCGGGCCGGTGTCGCCCGTCGCGATGGCCGTCGGCGCGAACTGCGCCTGCTTCGTGCCGCCAGACGCGTCCGCCGGGGGGCCGGTCACCAACGAGTACCGGCCGGTCAGCACGCCCTGCCGCGGCACGTTCGGCATGGCCTCTTCGAGCGCCATCAGGAACTCGCCCGCGTTTCGAAAGCGTTCGTCCGGCTTGAGCGCGAGCGCCTTGCGCAGAACGGGCTCGAGCGCTCCAACATCGCGACCGCGTGCGGCCGGCGTCGGACGCTGCGGGCTGAGCACCTGGCCATACAGCGTGGTCAGGTCGTCGCCGTCGTACGGCGCTCGGTCGGTCAGCACTTCGGTGAAAATCAGCGCGAGCGCGTGCACGTCGGTCCACGGGCCGGTGCGCGCGCCGCCGATCTGCTCGGGCGCGGCGTACATCGGCGAGAACGCGTTCATCGTCGTGCGCGTACGGGTCGCACCCGATCCCGCCGTCTCACCATCGTCCATCAGCTTTGCAATGCCGAAGTCCAACAGGCGCAGCATCTGCCCGCGCTTGGACTGCACCATCATCATGTTCGCCGGCTTGATGTCCCGGTGCGCAATGCCTTCTTCGTGCGCGTACGCCAGCGCTTCGACGACGGGACGCAGCAGACCATACGCCTCGTTCATGTCCCGATCGCCCCGCCCTCGCCGCACTTCCAGCAACTGCTCGAGCGTCTGCCCGGTGAGCCATTCGAGCACCATCCACGGCGCGACGTGACCCGTCGGTACGGTGGACACACCGAAGTCCAGCACCTGCACGATGTTCGGATGGCTGACGCGCGCAATGGTCTTTGCTTCGAGCGCGAACTTCTCGATGAACGCCGCCCGTGCCTGATCGTTGAACTCCGGCGGGGTCTTCAAGACCTTGACGGCAATCGGCTTCTCGAGCGTCAGATGCGTGCCGAAATACACGACGCCGAAGCCGCCCTCGGCCACGCAGCGTTCGATCTTGAACTTGCGATCCAGCACGGACCCTACGAGCGAAAAGCTGTCCATCGACGGCTGCTCGTCGGCGACCGCCGCCGTTCCGCCCGCAGAAGAATCACTCATAGCGGCCCCTTCTACCATGATTCCGCACGATTTGCCCGTTTCCGGCCGGGCGCGAACGCGGAGAAGCCGTCAACACAACGGCGTCCGCGAGTGGCGCTTGATAGGATGGTACGTCGACGAGAACCTTGGCATCGCTCACGGATCGCACAACCACATCACCCGACAACGTCTCGCGGCGCGTCGACGTACCAATCGCGGAGAGTCTGAGAGCGTGAGAACGTACGATGGTCGTGCACGCGACCCTCGCGCGATGGATGGCAGCCACGAGCGCGATCGCGCTGCTCGGGTCGTGTCGCACACGCCCGGTCGAAGTGGCCGCGATGACGGTGCCGCCCGCGCGGCCGAACACGGTCGTTCGCGGAGCAGTGTCGTTCGAGATGCGAGACGTCGGCGCGCAGGGGTATTCGCAGACGGTCACAGTTCGCCCGGCGCGATTTGTCATCGTCGAAGCGTGGAGCAGCGATGGCGTGCGACTCGCGCAAGGTCGAACCGACGCGTACGGCGGGTTCGCGCTGGAGTCATCGCAGCGACCGCATCATGTGACGGCGCTCTCGTCCATTCACGTCGAGGGCACGTGCGCGCGCGAATCGCCGCCGGACGCAGCGGCCGCACGAGTCGCGCGACCTGACTGCGAACCGCGGATGACCCTGGACGTGACGCGTGATCAACTCGGCGAACACGTCTACGCCATCGAGACGCCCGTGCCACCCGACGGCAGCGAACCCGTCGCGATCCGCGCACGCCTGGACACGGTCGCGGCGGAAGGCGGCGCGTTTCACATTCTCGACACACTCGAACGCGGCCTGCGCGCGGTGCACACGTGGACTGGCCGCGAACTGCCACCGTTCTTCACGATCTGGCAACACGAAGGCCCCGCCGACTGGAGCTACTACCGCGGCGAGCGCCCGGCATCGTCGGGACGGTACGCGCTCGAGTTGATGGGCGGCGAGCCGGGACGCTCGAACATCACGGACGCCGACGAACACGACGAAGCGATCATTCTCCACGAGCTCGGGCACTTCGCGTTCGACATGCTCTCGACGGATTCGTCCATCGGCGGGTCGCACCCGGGGCACGTGCTCACCGATCCCGGCGTTGCGTGGGAAGAGGGACGCGCGACGTGGTTTGCGTGCGCCGTGCTCGGACACTCACTGTATCGCGACGCGGTCGGCATCGAGCCCGCGGGGCGCCTGCGGCAAAACGACCGACTGGAGGGAATGGGTCCCGATGCGCTGCGAGGTCTCGGGTCGCAACGCAGCGTCGAGGAAGTGTTGTGGGACTTGTCCGACGGAACGCTCGACGACGGCACGACGCCGCTGCCGGACGAAGACCACGACGGCATCGCCATCGGTCCCGCGGCGATCATGGCCGCGATGATCCGACTGCGTTCGCACGCGGACGCGTATCCCAGCCTCGTGACGTTTCTACGCGAACTCGTTCGCGGCGGCGGCTTGCGAGAAGAACGCGCGGCGCAGTTGCTCGCACAACCCACGCGACACGGAATCGACTTCCCTCCGATGGCGTCCGCCGAACGATGGCCCGTCGCACTCGCCGCACGGCAAGAGTTCCACGGCAAGATCGACGGTCTCACCGACCCGGCGCCGTCCGGCGGGCGCGCGCATCCGCTCAATGGCTACGACGCGGTGCGAACGTTTCGAGTGCAAGTGGAGCGACCGCGCGCCGTGCGCGTGACGCTCTCGATCGAGGGACACGGCAACGAGTCCGACCGCACCGACCTGATTCTCGAGCTGCGATCGCCCCGCGCGCGGGTGATCGAACGCGCGGGCGGTGCGTCGCACACGCGCGAGTTGCGACGGTTGCTCTCGGCAGGGACGTACATCGTCGTCGTTCGCGACGCGGGAACGGGAAACCGCGCGGACTTCACGCTGCGCTGGCAGGAGGATTGACCCGCGCGTTTGCGTCCGGCGGCTCGCCCGCGCCCCGCGAACGCCGGCGCAGCGCAGCGCGAGCTAGCGGCCGGACTTCGCACTTCGTGATAAGGGGCGGCTCCGCCGCGACCGCCTCGGTGTCGAGCGTTCGCGAGCGAGTATTTCGAGGCGTCGATTCCTTCGTAGGCCCGGCGAAGCCGGTACGTTCACGAAGTGCAGAGCCCGGCCCCTAGCGCGCCGACCTGCGCGCATCGGACTCACGGGCGGCGCGCGGGGCGCCGGGCGGCGCGGCGCTACCACCGGTGAAACGCCGGATGTCCTTCGCGCACGGCGACGAACGTGCCGTGGCACGTCGCGGTGATCTTGCCGTTGGCTTCGAGCGTGGCTTCGACAACGACCTTGTCGCCCTCGTGCGACGCCACGTGCGCCTTGAGTCGCAGGGGCACGTCCATCGGCGTGGGTCGCTTGAGCGTCACATGAAAGTCTGCGGTGACCGTGCACGGCGGCTCCGTGAGACCGCGTGCGTTCATCAAGTGCATGCAGGCCGTCCAGTTCGAGTGACAGTCCAGCAGCGCGCCGCAAATGCCACCGTTGAGGATGCCGTCGAACGCCTCGTGGTGCTTCGCGGGCTTCCACTCGCAGACCAGCTCGCCATCCGGTCCTCCACTCGGGTGGCTCTTGATCTGCAGCCCTTGCGCGTTGGCAGGCCCGCAACCGAAGCAATGATTCTGCGGCGCGTATCGGTCCTGGACGCTCGGCTCGTTCTCCATCGGATCCTCCTCGTGGCGCCGCCGTCGTCGCGCGGACGCCATCGTCGCGCACCCGCCGTGGCCCGGCGCGAGGCGAGATGGTACACATTCTGTTCCAACGGATGGAGCATCCCGGAACTGCCACCGCCGCGCGAATCGACGCCGCACCGCCGACGATCGAACCGCCCTATCCCCCCGTCGAACCGCCCGTAGCCTCCGCCACGTTTCCTGACCCGCGCGCGCTGCGCGGCACCGAAGTTGTTGCGATCAGCCGAACGCTTTCTCCGGGACTCGTGCTCGCGGCCTATCGCCTCGGAATTTTTCCGTGGCCCGTGTCCCAAGGCGTTGTGCCGTGGGTCGCGCCCGAACAGCGCGCCATCTTTTCGCTCGCGGATGAACCGCGCTGGCCACGATCGCTCCGCAAGACGCTGCGGCGCGGCGAATTCGACGTCACGTTCGACCGAGCGTTTGGTTCCGTGATTCACGGGTGCGGAACCGCGCGCGACGGCGCCACGTGGATCACGCCCGACGTGGTTCGCACGTACGAAACGCTGCACCGCCTGGGCTGGGCGCACTCCGTCGAAGTGTGGGACCGAACGGACGAACGAGAACTCGTCGGTGGACTGTACGGCCTCGCGATCGGATCGGCGTTCGCCGGCGAGTCGATGTTTCATACGCGAACGGACGCATCCAAAGTCGCATTCGTCGCGCTCGTCGACCGACTGCGCGAACGAGGGTTTGCGTTGCTCGACGCGCAGGTGCCGACCGAACACTTGATGTCGCTGGGTTGCGTCGCCGTCGAACGCGCAGACTTCATGGCGCGGCTGGAAGCGGCGCGGGGACAGAGCGCGCGGTTCCGATAGGAGCGCGGGAAGCGCGAGGGGGAGAGATTCACAGGAAGACGGGAAGACGGGAAGGTCGGAGATTTGTAGTTCGGAGAGGGCAGTTCGGTGCTCACCGCGCCAATCCAACCCCAAAACCCTCCGTCCTCCGCGTCTTCCTGTTCTCTGACCTCTCATCCGACGCGCACGGCGCCGGGCATTTCGAGAATCACCCGCAGCTCCGCGTCGCCGATGGAGATCACGTCGCCGTCGGCCAGCGTGCGTTTCGCGATCTTCTCGCCGTTGACCCGCGTTGGACTCGACGCGCCGAGGTCGATGATGTCCGCACCGGCCGCCGTGCGTTCGATCACGGCGTGCAGCCGCGAGACGCCGTTCGCTTCGAGTCGCACGTGCGCCGTCGGCAGCGCGCCGATCTTGATGATGTCCTCCTCGCACTGCACGAGTCGCCGCTCGCGCCCGGGTTCGTACACGTCGAGAGACAGCGACGCTCGATCGGGCAGGTGTTTCTCGGCCAGCGATGGCGCCGGTGCGTCCGCGTCCTCGGTGTTCGGTGAGAGCGAGATCTCGACCCACCGAGCCGAGAGCGCGTCGAAGACCGTGTCGCGCGCGCGCACAGTCCGCCAGTGCGAGCGGGCCGCGAGTGCAAGCAGCGCGAGTCCAAGTGACGCGAGGATCGCGACGATCGGGGGCATGCCCACGAAGATCCACGGCGTGGCCATCGCAGCCGCAAACGACGGCACGGCGAGAAGCGCGAACCAACTCGCGACGACGACCGGCCGCATCGCAGCGTCGAAGGCCTCGTCGTACTTCACGCGAACTCGGGCGAGGATGGCGTCGGGAAGCCGGTCCGCGGGGAGGCTGCGATAGTCGCCCGCGCCGGCGTCCAGACTCTTGCGCGCGAGGCACTCCAGCAGCGCGGCGCCGACTGCGCGACACACAGCCGAATTGGGGGCCGCCATCGTGAGCTTGAGGGCGCGTCGCGGTCGGCCACCCGCGATCATCTTGTCCACCGCGCCGCGGAGCAACTCGGCGTTCACCTGCGATCCGAGCACGCGCACGATGTAGAGAACGCTGCAGAGAACGCCGACCGCCAGCGCGCCGTAGGGCGCGATCGATTCCAAGTCCATCGGGCGCGAACGATAGCGCGACCGCGGCTACGGTGGTGCGTCGGTGTCGACATACACCGTGATCACTCGAACGGGTGCGGCGGGGGGCGTTGCACCGTTGCGGCACGGGAGTCGCGCGAACACGATGCCGATGCGGTCGCGCCCGCCATCGCAACGCATCACGACGAGGCCACCGCATGCGAGCACACCGAGAATTCGGCTTCGAAGTGGTTGCCACCGCGCACGGTCATCCGCGGGCAGCGGCTCGAACGTCGCGAGTCGCCGAACGTATTCACCACGCGCTGCGGTCGCGCGACAGTGGCCCGTGCCGACGATGGGCGCACCCATGGCGTCGAACAAGCGCGTCACGTTGGTTCGTTCGCGCTCGGCCGACAGCGGTTCCGGCGGCGCATCGCGACGCGCGTCTTCGGACTCGCCGAGCCAATCGCCGCGGTACAGATCGTAGCGCTGGAGCAGCCGCTCGTACGCGCCTACCCACTCGAAGTCGAAGAGCGCGACGTACGCATCGCGTCCCGCGAGAACCGCGCGCTCGTACGTTGCGACCATCGCGGTCGCGTCCGACGCGCGTTGCGACGGCGTGTACGCCACAGTCGCCGCGCTCGCGCCGCGCGTGGCCATGCTCGGTGCCGAGCACGCCGCGACGAGCACGGCGCACGCGAGGCTTCCCTGCCTCACTTCGGGTCTGCGTGCGTGGCATCGACCCACGCATTGTCGTACCGTTGCGCAGCGGACGATACGTCGACGCCAACGCCCGCAAAGCCCGGAACGATGGCATCGCGCACGGTCGTCACGAAGAGTTCTCTCGCCTCCCGAGTCGAGATCAGGCCGTGTCGCCGCATGCCGTCGGAGATTTCTTCGTCCGTCGCGTTCTCGGCCATGTCCGGCGTGTCGATCGCACGGGACACGCCGCGAAACGCGGTCTCCGCTGCACGCGCGACCATCGGAATCACTTCGTCTCGCCGCGTCCGCAGGACGTGCCCGAGAATCGCCCACCCGATGCGCGAGTGTTCGATTTCGTCTGCGTAGATCGATTTCAACACCGCAAGCACGACAGGATCCGTCGCCGTCGCGAGCAACACGTCGAGCAGCGCCGCCGCGTACGTCTCCGCAACGCAACACAGCAGGATCGAGTTGGCCAGTGCCTGCTGCACGGGCGGATCGTTCGGCTCGTCGGGCAGGTGCGAGATGCCGGGCGTCGGCCGCTCGGGCGCTGCGCCGTACAGCGTCGCCACCCGACAGCACAGTTCCGTGTGACGCACTTCGTCGAGCGCGGCGGAATGCACGGCCGAGATCACGTCGGCTTCGAGTCCCGCGTTGAGCAAGTCGAGCGCGAGAACCCCGAACGACGAGATCCCGAGGTGCTCCGCGCGAATCCGCGCACGCCACGCGCGCAGCAATCGGGCGCGGGACACGGCATCGAGTTCGCCCGCCGTCGATCGCTCCCACGGCACGTCCGGAGTGCGCGACGCCATTCGCCGCAGGTGCGCCGTGCGCAAGGGCGTGTCCGTGGTCCACCACGGCGCGAGCGGTTCGCGCGATCGGCGCGGCGTCACGGCGTCTAGCCGAGAATGAATCCGCGGCCGACGGGCGCGACGGTGCTCGTTCCGCCACGGCGGCGACCGGTCGTCGCGGGAGGAGTCTCCGCGGGAGGGGTCTCCGCAGGAGGGCTCTCGGACGCCGCGGTGCTGGTGGTCGAAGCCGTCGCAGTGGAGTTCGTGCCGCTCGAAGCCGTCGCAGCGGAAGTCGTGCCACCGGCGGGCGGCGTCGGCGTGGCGTTTGGATCGGCGGTCGGTGTCGCCGCGGTCGTTCCGCCGGCGGTCGTGCCGCCGGGGGGCGTCGTGGCGGGCGTCGTCGACGCCGAGCTTCCTCCGCAGGCCGGCACCGAGATCATTGCGGCGGCGATCACGACGGTGCGAAACACTCGGCGCGCGGCAATGCGGGCACGTTCGGATCGGAGATCAGTTTCGTTCATTGCAGTACGCTCCCAGTGGGTGGTCGGCCGCACGTCGGTGCCGCCGGCCGGGCGCGAGGATGGCACGACTGCGGTGGCCCGGCGAGAGGGAGCGGTGCGCCGCGACCGCCGCGTCGAATTCACGCAAGCTCGGTTGCGTCCACGGTGCGTTGAGGTTGAGGTTCATGTTGAGGTCAAGGTCGATGTAGACGGCGCCGTGGACGGCGACGTGGACATCGACTCGCACCGTTGACTCCGGCCCGTCACGGCATGTCCGTCGGCATCGACGCGCGAACGATTGGATCGCGCCGCTCGGTGCGGCCGCGGGGAGCGTCAACGGTGGCGACCAAGTCCACGTCTACGTCGCCGTCAGAGTCTGCGTTCGTGTCAGCGTGCGGCCACGATCGCGTCCGGCTCGCCGATTTTCGGGGAGTAGACTCTCCGAGTGCACTCTGACAGTGTCGAACTCACGATCTCGATTCCGACGGCTCTCGCCGACTCCGATGTCGCCGAACGCGCGCGTGCACTCATCGTACTGGACGCCGTACGTTGCGAGCGGATGACCTGGATGGCTGCGCCCGCAGCCCTCGACGTCGCCCCCGATCGATTGCTGGAAATGGCGCGCTCCCACGGCGTGTCGGTCGTGCGGTACGAGGCGGCCGATCTCGCGCAAGATCTCGCGGCGCTCGCGCATCTCGATCGCAAGCTTCCGCGCGGCGAATGATCGTCGTCGCCGATACTTCGCCGGTCCTGCACCTCGCGCGAATCGGACGGCTCGAATTGATTCCTGCCATCGTCGGGCGAGTCGTCGTCCCACAAACCCGTCGCGTCCGCGCTTGCGGCTGAGTTTCCGTCCGAAGATGTCCCATCGTGGATCCTCGGCGCGGCCACGCGGACGGTGCTCGACGATCTGAATTCCGACGAGTTCCTCGCCGTGCTCGGTGTGCTCACGGGTATCGAGGGCTTGCTCGCGGATCCCTCGCTCGAAGGCGGCGGGCTGCACGGACGGAACGCGACGGGTTTCTCAATCTCGGGGACATGAGCGCGGGGTTCGCGATGTCTGGCCCCGGCGGATTCGAGTGGAGCAGCGCGACTCCCGCGGCCCGCTGGATGCGCAACCCCCGTTGCGTGGACTACCCGCGCCTAAAGCGTCACGGTCTCCGCCCCCTGGTCCGCCGCGAGGCCTCCTCCCGCATCGTGTCGCGCAGGAGGCGCGCCGCAGGCGACAGGGACTCCTCCGTTCGCCACGATAGCCACATCTCGTCGCGGAAGGTGACAGTCTTGCTCACGAGCTCGCCGGCGCGCGCGCGCTCGTCGTCGGGCAGCATTTCCGAGAGTGCCACCGCGTCGCAGACGCCGTGGCGCGCGAGCGAGATCAGCGCGCCGATGTCGCGCCCCTCCCAGACGACATCGAGCGCCACCCGCGCGTCCGCCGCGGCGCGCTCGAGCAGCGTGCGCACGGCGCTGTCGGCTGGCAACGTCGCGACACGCCGGCCTGCCAGATCGCGCACATCCACGGGCCCGCGGATCGGCGTCTTCCGGAGCACCACGAGCGTGACGGGGTAGAGCCGCAGCCCAACCACGCCGCGCACGCGCGCGTGCAGCCGCGGGTGGACGATCAGATCCGCGCGGCTCTCGACGAGGTCGCGCTCGATGGTCGCGCTGGTGGTGTTGATGATCTCCGGCGGTGGCAGCTCCGGGTGCCGGCGCGCGAGCCGCGCGATGCACGGCGCGAGGAAGTGCGCGATGTGCGACGAGCCGCACATGATGCGTGCAGGCGCGGCGCGTCCCTCTCGTACCGAGCGCGCCGCCTCCTGCAGCGCGCCCGTGCCGTCGAGCACCGCCCGCAGGCGCGGCAGGAGCGCGCGGCACGCGCCGGTGGGCGTGACGCCGCGGCCCACGCGGACGAAGAGCGGTACGCCGATCTCCGCCTCGAGCGCCTTGACCTGCGCCCACAGCGCGGGCTGCGACAGATGCACGCGCCGCGCCGCAGCCGAGTACGACCCGGTGGTGATCACGGCTTCCACGGCGGCGATGTGGCGGGTGTCCATGCGACCGATCGAAGAAGCCTATAGCACGGCGAGACAATATCGAATGGACCACTTGACGCGTGAAGGCCATGCTCCTTTCACACCACCAGGAGAGACCATGATCACCGACAACACCGCCGCCACGAACAGTGCAGTCGTCCGCCGCCACTACGACCGGGCGTGGAACGCCGGGGACCTCGCATCGGTGGAGGAGACGCACGCCGCGGACTGCGTCCACCGCGACCCGTCCAATCCGGTGCCCATGCGGGGTCAGGTCGACATCAAAGCGCGCCTTGCGGCGGTGCGCGAGGCATTTGGCGACTTCAATCTGGTCGTGAACGACCTGATCGCCGCGGGCGACAAGGTCGTCGTCCAGTTCATGGTCTCCGGCACGCACCGCGCCCCGTTCGCCGGCATCCCTGCCACCGGGCGCGCGGTGAAGGTGGATGGGATCGTCATCCACCGACTGCGCGACGGTCGCATCGTCGAGGATTTCGCGGTGCGCGACACCCTCGGGCTCATGATCCAGCTCGGCGTCATCCCGCCTCCCGGCGGTCCGAAGTCTTGATCGATCAGGGCCGCGGCGGCGCGTCCGTCCGCGACCGGAGCCTACTTGTTCTTCTTCGCGGGCGACGGAACCTGCCCACGAGTTTGAGAAGCGTCGCGCACGGCGGCGCTGATCGAGCGGGTGCGCAACGGCTTCGGCGCTTTCCGATGCTCGCCTACAATCCCGGAGAGCGCCGGAGCGCCGCTCGGAAGCAACTGCCGCGTGCGGCACGCGATACCGGTCCGCATGCCGAGTGTTGCGCACGAGACGCTTTTGTTGATCCTGCGCGCCCACCCGGAGTGGCTCCTAGAGTTGCTCGACGCGACGGGCGCCGGTGCCGGCGCGGCCGCGCGGACGGCCGATCTCGCAGTGGTCGATGGAACGCTGCGCGTGGCGCCACCCGTTGAAGTGCGTGCGGACCTTCTGTTGGCGCGTGGCGAACGCGGGCCGTGGCTGATGGTCGAGGTGCAACTCGAGATCGACGAAGAGAAATTGCGCCGCTGGCTGCTCGCCACGGCGGTGCTGTTCGACTCGCGCGGCACGATGGGCGATCTGGTGGTCATCACGCCCCACGCCCATGTCGCGCGGTGGGCACGCGCGATGGCCAAGCCCACGGGCGCACTCGGCACGTGTGTGACGCTCTCGCCGCGCGTCGTGTGGTTGTCGAGGGCGGTCGCCGAGACACTGCTCGACGAGACACGCCCCGAACTCGCGTTCTTCGCCGCGTGGGCGATGCAGGAGCGGCACGGGCCCGCGGCGAAGCGCATCGTCCGCGAGGCCGTGAGGCTCGCGGGGGCGCTGCCCGAGGCGTTGCAGGCGCCGCAAATCCGCGCCATTCTTTCTGTCGCGAGCGAGAAGATGTTCGCGTGGCTCAAGGAGACGGCGATGAATCCAGCGACGATGCCCGAGAGTCCTTGGTTTCGGCAGTTCCGCGAGGAACTTGAAGCGCGCGGGAAGGCCGAGGGCAAGGCGGAAGGCCTACTCGCGGTGTTCGCCGCGCGTCAGATCGCCGTGAGCGACGCGACACGCACTCGCGTCATCGGGTGCAACGACGCGACGCAGCTCGACACGTGGATACGTCGCGCTGCGACGGCCTCGTCGGTCGAGGACGTGTTCCGCACGGGCTGACGTTCGGCGAGGCGGAGGGGAAAAGGCTTCGGGCGCGCGCCACGAGACCACCGGCAACGCGACACGCTTCTCGCACGCGAATCACGCCGACACCGAGAAGACTCTCCGCGCAGCAGGCAGCGAATCCGGAACGGACCAATGGGCTCGCCGCCATGAGGCACAGTTGGACGTCGAGTTCGCTGTCGGAGTTGATCGTCATGGGTCGGGGCTGTGTGAGCGGGGCGAGCCCGCTTCGCGCCCTACACGCTTCGCGTCGACTCACGGTACCCGAGCATCCTCCCAGAACTTCTGTCCTTCCGCTCGGGCGTATGCGAGCAGAAACGCCCCGAGGCTCCTTGCCGGCTCGTGCCACCGCTCGCGGGGATCGAGAGGAAGCGCGACGAGGACGGAACCAAAATCGTAGCGCTGCTCATCCGCGCGAACCACGAGGAGTTCGCTGTCTCCTAGAAACTTGCCGATGACGAGGTCGCCGTCGCGGTAGTCTCGAACGCGCTCAGCTTTGAAGCGTTCCGTGAACCGCTGCGCCTCGTCGCGGGGGACGAGTTCGAGTCCCCACTGCCCGTATTCGCGATCTTCGAAGACGCGTGCACGCTCGAAGCTCGTCCAGAATGTCGCCACCGACGTAACAGGGCACCAGAATCGCCGACATCACCGAGATCCGGTCCCGGCTGATCCTCTGTCCAGTCGCCGCGCCGGTCGGCCCACTTGCTGAGAACGTGCGTGTTGGGG
>Ga0080064_1001839_pt1 | contig 39757 bp, 36 predicted proteins | sample Subgrocontami54m_FD_69260 | JGI IMG/M metagenome (GOLD analysis project Ga0080064, IMG submission 69260) | Subsurface groundwater microbial communities from S. Glens Falls, New York, USA - GMW46 contaminated, 5.4 m (SPADES assembly) (version 2) ...
ACAACGCCTTGGCCAAGCGCAACAGAACAGCCGCCACGTTGACTGCGAAACGCCGCTCCGGCGTGTCAAAGCGGGCGAAAACACCTCCTGCGCTCAGCCACTTCAACGCGAGCGGCCAGGCGCACATGGTGAACGTCGGCGAAAAGGCCGAAACGCACCGCATCGCCTGTGCCGGCGGCATGATCCGCATGCATGCCTCGACCTACGACCTGGTGCGCCGCGGCGGCGCGAAAAAAGGCGACGTGCTGGGCGTGGCCCGGCTGGCGGCGATCCAGGCGGCCAAGCGAACCGGGAAATTGATCCCGCTTTGTCATCCGCTGGCCCTCACCCGCATCGACGTGGCATTCGACAACCAGGCGCGCCCCCCGGCCATCTCGATCAAGGTCACCGTCGAAACCGTGGGGCGCACCGGTGTCGAAATGGAGGCGCTCACCGGCGCGGCCGTGGGCCTGCTGACCATTTACGACATGTGCAAGGCGGTGGACCGCGGCATGACCATTGCGAACGTCAGATTGCTGGAGAAGCGCGGCGGAAAGTCGGAGGACTGGCGGGCGAAAGGCGCAAAAACCTGAAGTTTCTCGGGATAGCGTATCCGCCGCATAAGGGAAGGAGACGCAGTGAGCGAATTTTCGAGAATCATCGGCCATCGGCAACCGCCTCTGCTCGGCACCCTGCGCGCGCCCAGCGCGCACGAGCGACACTCGAATACCGTTTGAACTTCGCGCCTCGCCTGCGCCGCCGTACCACGCTTCGACATTATTTCCCGTTGGGACCTCGCCCTCCAGCAACCCAAAACCGCCCAGCGCGTTGCGCCCGCGGGCAGCGTCTATTGGTTCGACCAATTCGAAGGCGACGCTGGCAAGCTTGCCGCATGGGTAAGTGGCGGGCTGTGGGGCGAAAATACCAACCCGCAACGCCGCGCCGAAGGTTTCAATCGCGCCAGGCTGGGTGTCTGGCAGTGACGGAACAGGTAGGGTGAAATGAGCGAACTTCTAATCTATTCCGCCGGCGAAGACCAATCCGGGGTTACCGTTCGGCTGGAAGGCGAAACGGTGTGGCTGTCGCAGAGGCAGATGGCGGACCTGCTGGAGACGTCCACTGACAACATTGGTCTGCACCTCAAGAACATCTACGAACAGGCCGAGCTTGCGGAAGAGGCAACTACCGAGGATTTCTCGGTAGTTCAAACCGAGGGCCGGCGGCAGGTAACGCGGATGGTGAAGCACTACAACCTCGACGCGATCATTTCGGTCGGCTACCGGGTCAACTCCAGACGTGGCGTCCAGTTTCGCCAATGGGCTACCCGCATCCTGCGCGAACATCTGGTGCAGGGCTTCACGCTCAACCAATCTCGGCTGGCCGAGAAGGGTTTGCTCGAAGCGCAACAGGCGGTCGAACTGCTGGCCCGTACTCTCGACAACCAGGTAATGGTGACGGAGGCCGGCCGCGAAGTCGTTGCCCTGATCGTGCGCTACGCCAAGACCTGGCGGCTGCTGTTGCAATACGACCAAGACGGCCTGCGTTTGCCCGAAACCTGCCGCCCGGCACAGGGCGTGTTCGATTACGAAAAGGCCGTCGCCGCTATCGGCGAACTGAAAGCGGCATTGATGGCGCGAGGCGAAGCCACCGACCTCTTCGGCCAGCAACGCGGCGAAGCCTTCCAGGGCATCCTCGGCAGCATCGAACAGACCATGTTCGGTGATTCGCTTTACAAGAGCCGTGAGGAAAAAGCCGCCAATCTGCTTTACTTCGTCATCAAGGATCACCCGTTTTCCGACGGCAACAAACGCATTGGCTCCTTCATGTTCCTGCTCTACCTGCAACAGGAGGACATGGCCATGAGCATCAACGAAAACGCACTCACCGCCCTGGCCCTCTTGATCGCCGAGAGCAAACCCGACCACAAGGATCAGATGATTCGACTCGTCGTCAATCTACTGGTCTCCACCGAATAAACCGTCCACCCAAGGACCCCCATGCTCGAAGCTCAACAACTCGTTTTTTACACCTGCGTCAGTCCCGTGCACATGGGCGCGGGGCAAGCCGTCGGCGCGATCGACAACCCGATCCAGCGCGAGGTTCACACCGGTCACCCGCTGATCGCCGGCTCCAGTCTGAAAGGCGCGGTACGGCATCACGTCGCGCGAATCTGGAAGGACGACAAGGACGAAAAACTCATTCCTCGTCTGTTCGGGCCGGAACGCAAAAACGTCGGTCGGGTACGGGGCGCTCGAGAAACTATCCGATGCAGAAATCTCCGTCGCGAGGGCACAAGCCGAATCCGCGGCGCAACGTTGCGATTGGGCCGATCAGACGATCAATGCGTTGAGCAAGAAGAATAATGAAAAGCCTGAAGTCACGCTGCGTGGCAAAGGCTTGGCGGAGGCGTGAAAACAGATCTCCGACGCCACCCTCAAAGCAAGCGCGAAAGCCGACATCAAGGCTCGCTGGCAGACTGAAGACTGGTGGGATAAGCCACCGGGAAAAGCCATCCGCCAAGCGAAGGCGATTTATACGGAAGACGGCGCCCCATGACACCGTCATCGCCGCCACTCGTCACCGCGGTGCCGTCGAATGGGCCGTTGATCCACGATTTCGCAGTCGCGTGGGCAAAGAAGCCGCGTTCGTGCCCGGGTGCCGAGATATCCTCGGGTGAGAAAAAAGAGCCGCATCGATATTATTCAGCCGTAAATACCGGGAACCTTGCCATGCGCACCCTCGACCACCCGAACCGCCACCGCGACGACCTCCTGGCGCTGGCGAGTCGTCATCGTGCGATCCGCGTTCGCATCTTCGGCTCTGCCTTGAGCGGCGACGATCACGCCGAGAGCGACATTGACTGCTGGTGGAATTCGCACCCGAGGCATCGCTGCTCGATCTCGTCGGATTCCAGCAGGACGCCGAAGCGCTGCTGGGGCGGCGCGTGGATATCGTCACGCCTGATGGGGTAAGCCCCTTCCTTCGGCAACGCATTCTGGATGAGGCGCGGCCATTGTGAACCGCGATCCGACGGTTTTTTTCAAACACATCCAGTTGTGCCTTGACAGGATTGGCGATTGCCCTCGTCGGGCATCGAGTAAAAGGGATAGCCGGAATGACCACCTTCCCGGTCGCCCGCAATCTCCTCGATAAGCCCTTTTACGTTCAATACTCGTCAAATCGTTTTCTACACTTGCGTCAACCCGGAATACGAATTCTTCCTCTACAAACTCATGGCGGATCTTGTGGCACTCTTGAAAGGTGAATCGGCAACTTCGCGCTCTCATGAAACATCGCGAAAGATATCTTCCTCCGTCAGCCAGCCGATTTGACGTGCCCGCGGAATCAGAACCGCGCGCAACGCGTCCAGTCGTGCGCGAAATACTGCGCCGCGCAATGCTTCCCGGACGACTTGGCTGCGCGTCCTACCACTCAGTTCGCATATCTCTAGCAGATCTCGCGCTTCCTTTTCCGAAAGCCGCACTGTCACGGTGGTTTGCATCGCTCATTCCTTGCTGAGTCGCAACGTAATAAGGTAAAGCGCTTTCACCCGGATATTGCTGAGATCTCTTGAGGACAAGCGAATGTTCGCTCTCCAATCCTTGATCTCAGTGTCCCGGGCTGATGCATTGCGTTTTTCAAGCTCGCTCTTCGTGGAACCGGACCTGAGTCTTCCTATCTCTCAGGCCCTCAGGACTTCCAGTTCATGGCAACAAGTTTCGGCATCCGGATCACCACTATTCAAGCGATTTCCCTGGGAGGGGGCAACTGCATTGTAAATCCTTGTCGAGCGCGGATCCCGGGGGGATTGCTGCATTTCCGCGATTTGGCCACCGGTGATGACAAGCTTGCCACCGTTGCAATAGCCGGTCGTAGGGCATAGCCTGCGGACATTCATTCCACCGATTTATCGATGCCCATGAGCCTGATAGACGAGTCATCGCGAGTTGCACTGTCCGCCTTCCTGCACGATGTGGGCAAACTGGCCGAGAGGGCAGCGATCGACCACGGCGGACGACTGGACGCCCACAAGACGCTTTACTGCCCGTGGCATACCGAGGGCGGTTATCACTCTCACGTACACGCCGCTTACACCGCCATGGCGTGGGATGAACTTGAAGCCATCGACGAGGACATCGGCGTGCGTGGCCTTATGGAAGGCCGCTTCCAGCTGGCTTTGCCGGCCAACTTTCTGCTCGCCTGATCAACATCACGGCTTTGAATCCGGACCACATGATGATTCAGCAAAAACATTTGCAGTTGCGCCTTCACTCGCCAGCTTTTCTCGGCGATGCACATCAATCCGGCGTCTGGCGCACGCCGCCGATCAAGGCACTTTTGCGCGAGTGGTGGCGTGTGGCAGCAGCGCCAGCAGCTGGCTATGAACACCATTCGCTGCGTGAGACTGAAGGTTTGTTATTCGGCAATGCGTGGCTTGAACCCGATGCCGACAGGAACAGCCGCTTCTGCAAAAGCAGAGTGCGGATGGCGCTTGGTCATTGGGATGAGGGAAAAATGCGCGCTTGGGAGCCGCAAGACCTTCAAGTGCCGCACAGTGAAGTTCGCAACAGAGAAGGAAGATCTCGGCCAGTTGGCAGTCAGCTTTATCTGGGATACGGGCCGCTGACTTTCCAGCAGAGCACCAAGATCAAAGCCAACGCAGCGCTACAAGAAGGCGAAACCAATACGCTCGACCTCGCTTGGCCGAAAAAAGATAGCGATGCCATTGCCCACACCTTGCAGCTCATTGACTGGTTCGGCACCCTCGGTGGTCGCTCGCGCAATGGTTGGGGTTCGCTGTCCCTGGGGCTAGAACCGCTTACTGCCGATCACGCTCATCTCACGACGGTTCTGCGCGATTTAAAAGGGTGCCTCAAGCTGGACTGGCCGCACGCCATCGGCAATGACAATCAAGGCCCGCTTGTTTGGGAAAGCAAGAGCATATTTGACAACTGGCAGTCAGCCATGAAATTTCTCGCTGCGACGAAAATTGGCTTTCGCACCAGCCTGAAATTCCAGGGTGGCGGGCCTCACCGCCAGCCGCAGCAGCGTCATGTGGTCGCCTACCCGGTTACGAAACACACTGTTAGCGCCACGGGCTGGGGCGGCAACGCCCGCCTCGCCAATCAAATCCGTTTCAAGCTCGTTGCAACCGAAGTGAGCAAACTCAAGGTGCGCATCTACCACACACCACACAAGAGCCCCTTGCCTATCGGCAGCATTGACGAACTCGACGTCTGGCAACGCATTCACCGCTGGTTCGATGATCCGCAATGGAAGCTCACGCGCCTCCGAGCGAAACCATGAGCGACAATAACAAGCCCTGGCTTGCCAAGCTAGCAGCCTGGACGCACGACCCGGCGGAAAAAGCGCTCGTCCTGCTCCGCGACCCTGCTGGGCACGAGGGCGGTACCGTGCGTGAACTCAGACAACGCCTCTTTCCAGACGGCCTACCGGCAGATATCCGTGATGCCGTTACACGTAGCGACCATTGGGCATCGGCGGCCGACCGACCGCAGTTTGGCAGCGGTGGGCGCAACGCCTGGGCGCAAGTGCGTTTTGATCAACAGCCGGTGTTGATTCATCCGCTGTCGGGAGAAGAGTACGACCTGGGACAACTGGCCGATATTGACCCGGCGCACATCAAAGCGGTCTCCCAGACCCACTTTAACGAGCTGGTCGTCAATGGTAACGCCAAAAAAACCGCGCTGAATTTCTGGCGCTTTGGCCCCGAGATCAATGCGGACATCCGTACCCTATGGCGTTTATTACCTGCGGACACGCGAGTGCCCGACCACACCATCTGGGCGCATCTTGATCTGACAGCCGCCTTCGCGACCGCCTTCACGGCTGATACCCAAGGCGAAGCCGCGCTGCTCGCCATGAGTTTCGGTCCCGTGCAGGACTTTATCGCCGCCGCGCGAACCACCTCCGACCTATGGGCAGGCTCGCATCTTCTTTCGCGCCTGGCGTGGGAAGGATTGAGAATTATCGCCAGCGAAATCGGGCCGGATGCGGTTATTTTTCCGCAGTTACGAGGCGTGCCCCAGGTTGACCTGTGGCTGAAAAACGAGATCGGATTGCCCGAAGATCGTTTCCAAGACTGCGACTGGGCAATTGAAAAAACCGATGCCAACTCCCTCTTTGGCGCGGCACTACCCAATAAATTCGTCGCCATCGTGCCCGCCTGTCGTGCAGAGGCGCTAGCTCAAAAAGCAACTGCAGCGGTGCGCGACTGGATTTTGAAAAACGCCCAAACCATGCTGACAGAATTGCTGGACAAAGGCGGCTTTGGCAGTGACCCCTCGCTGCCTTGTCATGCGCAACTTGCCGAGCAACTGGCGGGATTCCCAGAAGTGCACTGGGCGAGCGTCCCGTTTTCGCTCATTACCGCCAATAGCGAAGGCAAGGCCGAGCAGCATCAACCCACTCTGGTCGCAGCCAGCCAGCCATTTTTTGGCAAACTGGAACAGCCCGGCTTTCTCGGCAGCGCGGTCTGGCAGGTGCTCGCCAAGGAAATCGAAGTCGAAGGCGCATGGTTCTTCGTCCCGAACCCCGGCGTGCTCTACCCGGCCATTTACGATCTGCTCGACCGCGTCGCGGCATCGGCCAAAAGCGTGCGCCCGTTTGCCCAAACGAAATACGAGGGTTACCGCTGCGATGTCACTGGCGAGGCGGAGTGGCTCACCACCGATCGCGCACAGCTTGTTTATGGCAAACAAGGCCGCAAGGATGCGCCAACCCTCTGGAACAAAGCAGCTAAAGCCTTCCCCGGCCTGTTCCGCAAGGGCGAGCACCTGTCCGCGCTGGCTATGCTCAAGCGCATGTGGCCGCGCACCTTCGCGCTGGAAATTGCCACCACGCTAGGCATCAAGGTGCAACGCTACGTGGTTTCGACACACACCATGGCGTTAGCCACCTCGCTGGAGCGCTGGATTGAGGAAGGCGGGCTTTCTGCTAACCGGGTCGGCGAGTTTGAACGCCTGATTGCCGAAGCCAGCACCGCGCCGCGCACCGCCCTACCTCGTCGCTTGGTCAGAAGACTCTACGCTCGCGATGCCGTAAGCACGGATACACAAGAATTGGCAGCCCGTTTGCCGGGATTGCTGGATCAGGACGATCTCTCCGAAGACAAGGCACGCGCCCTTGAGCGCGACATTGGAAAACTGCTCGGTGCAAAGCCCGAAGCCTATTACGCCTTCATCCTGCTCGATGGCGACCGCATGGGCGCGTGGTTGTCGGGTACCGACCCGGACTATCTACTCACCTACCGCGACACTTGGCATCCTAAAATCCGCCATTCCGCTGCGCAAAAATTCCCGCAGTTGGCCCCATACCTCGGTTCCAGGCGGGCGGTCTCGCCAGCCCGCCACATGGCGATTTCGGCGGCACTTCACGACTTCGCACTGATCATGGCACGGCATGTCGTGGAAGACCTCTGCAAGGGGAAGCTTATCTACGCGGGCGGCGACGATGTGCTGGCGATGGTCTCGGTGGACGATCTCCTGCGTTGCCTCACGCTGCTGCGGCTCGCTTATTCCGGTGTTTGGCCGGAGCAGGACGGACTGGCCGATCTATTGAAACTCGGCAACGAGCACGGCATGGCCAAACTCAAACGCGGCCATGCCATGCTCGATGGACAACTCTTGCGTTTGATGGGAGAAAAAGCCACTGCCTCGGCTGGCGCCATTGTCGCTCACCATCAAACACCGCTTTCCCGCGTGCTGCGCGAGTTGCGGGCCACTGAAAAGCGGGCCAAGACACAAGGCGGGCGCGATGCTTTCTCGATCAATCTGTTAAAACGCTCCGGTGGCGCGGTGCACCTCACCTTGCCGTGGGTTGTTCCCGGCGTAAAGTGGCCTGATGCGCTCAAAGGCACGCTGACCGACACGCCCATGGCGCTGCTCATGAAGCTGCGTGATAGCTTCGTCGGTAACACATCTCGCCGCGCTGCCTACCTTACGCAAGGCTGGCTGGAAGATCTGCCAACGGCAAGCCAAATCGGCGGCGAAGCATTGAAAGATCTTTTGTCAGCCAATCTCGAACATCAACTTAAACGGCAGGGTGGTGACAGTGCTGGCGCACTCGGCCCCTTGCTGGCTCAAATCGCTTGCACAGTAGGTATGGGCAGAAGCCCATACCTACGCGACAGCCTGAAAAACCCCGAAGCGGCACTGGTACGCGACATGCTGGCCGTTGCTGAATTCCTTGCCCGTGAAGGGCGTACTGAATACCGGGGGAAAACCCGACCATGACATCCATTTTTCTCGAACCACTCGATGTCCTGTACCTGCGCGGCAACAAGCTCTTCGCTGATGCGGGTGCGCATGGCGAGGCGCTCATGCCGCCCTGGCCCTCGCTCGCCGCGGGCGCCATACGCTCGCGGCTGATGGCTGAAGGTGCAAGCCTGGAAGCACTCGCTGATTTTCGGCTTACCCAGTTTGGCCTGGCTCGCCATCATGATGGTGAGCTGATCGAACGCCTTTGGCCCTTACCTGCCGATGTGATCGTCAGCGATGAAATGGGATTGGGCGATGCCACTTATCTTCGTCCTTGTCCAATACCCGAGGGGATCGCCAGCAGCCACGCGCTGCCTCAATTGCCGGCGCTGCAAACCGGCAAACCGGGCAAACCCGTTGGTGGCCTTTGGCTCACTGGCGATGGAATTGCCACATGGCTAGCTGGTCAGATTTTGAACAGCAAACATTTCGTGCGATCTGGCGATCTCTGGCAGACCGATCCGCGCCTGGGAATAGCGCTCGATGCCATGACGCGCAGCGCTGCGGATGGAAAAATCTACACTACCGAAACCATTGCATTGAAGAATGGCATCGGCTTTATTGCTGCTTACGAAGGCACTGCCAATAAGCTCCCGGCTGAAAGCCTCGTCCGATTGGGCGGCGATGGCCGCGGCGCGGTCGCCCGCGCCGTTACGCCGGCACCAACAGCGCCGGACTGGGCGCGGATCGAAAAGGAAGGCCGCTTCCGCCTGATGCTGACGACACCGGGCTTGTTCAGCGGTGGCTGGCGCCCGAACGGTGTCCCCGCCACGCTGATTGCCGCCTCGGTCAGCCGCGCCGAAACTGTTTCCGGCTGGGACCTGGTCATTAACAAGCCCAAGCCCGCTCAGCGGGTCGCGCCGACGGGAAGCGTTTACTGGTTTGAAAATTATGAGGGCGATCTGGCCGCACTCAAGGCACTCACGCAAAGTGGCTTCCCGATGGAAGTCCCCGCTCGATACGCCGAAGGCTTCGGCAAGCTTGCCATCGCACCCTGGGCGGTTTGAACCACGGATAATCGACCTCAACACAGGAATCGACACCATGTACCAAGCCCACACCGCCCTTTTTCTCTACGCTGTCAGCCCCGTTCACATGGGTGCAGGCACGGCTTTCGGCCTGATCGACAGCCCGATACAACGCGAGCGCCACACCGGCCACCCCTTGTTTGCGGGTTCCGGCATCAAGGGGGCGATTCGCCATCGCTTTGCCCAGTTGCCGGGTTGGAAGGGCGACTTGCTCGAGCGCCTGTTTGGCCCGGAAGGTGGGGAGCTTTATGCGGGCGCGGTGAGTTTTGGTGATGCGCAACTGCTCGCTTTTCCGGTACGTTCCGTCAAGCGCGGCTACGTTTATGCGACCAGCCCTCTGGCGCTGTCTCGCGCCAGTCGGATGTTGGAGCTACTCGATAAACCCAAGCTGCCCACCTCGGTTAAAAATATCGGCGAAGGCGATGCCAATGTGTGTGACCCGGGGCTCACCACCGGCGGTACGCTGGCGCTTGAAGCCTTTGAATACAAGGCCAGCGAAAACGCGGAACTCAAAGCGATTGCAGTCTGGCTGGCAGATCACGCGCTGCCACAAGGCGATGCGCACGCTTTCTTCCGCGAGAAGGTCAAGACTGACCTGGTGCTGCTCTCTGACGAAGATTTTGCCTACTTTGTTAAAAACGCCACGGTGGTTGAACCGCATGTACGCATCGACGATAAAACCGGAACCGCCAGTGATGGCGGGCTGTTTTACGTCGAAAACCTGCCGCCCGAAAGCCTGCTCATTGCGCCGTTGATGGCCAGTACCGAACGCAGCGGCAAAGGCGAGATCGCAGCCGAAGCGGTAATCAGCCATGTACTTGCCAATCTCGATGGTCAACTGCTTCAGATCGGCGGCGATGCCACTACCGGGCGTGGTCAGGTTGTTGTCACGGCAGTGAAGTAGGAGAACCGCATGAGCAAAATGACACTGGAACAGAAACGCTCGCAAGCCGCGTGGGCAATGTCGCAGGAAGGTATTGCGCGCGCAGCGGGGGAATACGCCAACCTCGCCAAGGCGGCGCCCGCGCAAATCATGAACAACGGATTGATGCAGACGCTGGCGTTTTACGAAGACAAGGGAAAGGAGAACCATAAGGCGCTTGCCGGCCACCTTCGCCGCTGGATCATGGTGCGTGCGGGCGGCGTCGACAAAGACCCCGGATTTGCACCGCTAATGAGCATCCTGCTCCAGGCAGACAGCGCGACTTACCGCCAGGCCACGGAAGAATCCCTGTTGCTTCTGCGCTGGATTCGCCAGTTCGCTGCTGCTCTGAATCCAGGAAAATAATCATGCCTGCCGCCGTCCCTGCTTATCTCAAGGATTTTTTTGATGCCCCACCGGGCCATCGTTTCAGCCTCTATTACGCCGGCTGGAATGACGACTGGAGCAAACCGAAAGGCGGTGTCGTGCCCATGCTCGACGCGCTCAAGAGACTCCCCGAGCACAGCATCAAACTCCTTGCGGCCTTCCGCGCACGCCAGAACTCCGCTGCCGAAATGTTGGGCGATCAAGTGCTCGCGCTGCCGTGCATCGGCACAGCGCCTTTTGCCACCGGTCTTGGTAACGAGCATCCGCTCGAAAACGGATTTGCTTTCCTCGCGCCCTACGGCCTGCCCTACCTTGCCGGTTCCGGCATCAAGGGGGTCATCCGCAAGGCGGCCGAAGAACTGGCCAGTGGCGAGTGGGGGGAACAGGGCGAAGCCAAAGGCTGGGACGAAGGCGCAATCCGGGCATTGTTCGGACCCGGCGAAGAAGATCGCACCCGCGATACGCATCCACAACAGGGCGCGCTACGTTTTTGGGACGTGCTCCCCTTGTTGCACAAAAATGAAATGGCGGTAGAAATCATGACCCCTCATCACGGCGAGTATTACCAACAGGGAAAACACGGTCCGCACAACAGTGAAAGCCCCAACCCTATTTCCTTTCTCGCTGTGCCGGCCAAGTCAACATTCACTTTTTTCGTGGAATGCAACGCTGCTTTGCTCCGCGATGACACGCTGCGCCAGGCCTGGCGCAATCTGCTGGAAGCCGCCTTTGAGCATGCGGCGAAATGGCTGGGCTTCGGCGCGAAAACGGCGGTGGGTTATGGCCGGATGAGAATTGACGAAAGGGCAATCGAAGAAGCACGCGAAAAGATGAAACAGCAAGAGCATGCGGACGAACTTGCTTCACTTTCGCCCAACCTCCGCCGTATCGTGGAATTCAAGGCGGCCTTTGACGCCCGAGCCAAACAGTTGCTTGGCGGAAAAGACAACCCCAACACAGTTTTCCACGAGAAAGCGAGAGCGCTGGCACGGGACGCCGCCGGCTGGAGCAAAGAGGAAAAACTCGCCGCTGCCGATGCCATCGAAGAATGGCTGCCCCGTGTCGTCAAGATCGACATCAAGGATGAGCGCAAGAAACTCAAACTTTCTGCCTTGCGCGGTTTAACGTAACAAGCTTGCCCATAGACGGAGTCCCCAATGCACGCCCTGAAACTCAAAGCGCATATCGACAGGAACCATCGCATCGAAATCCAGTTACCCCTGGACGCGCCGGAAGGTGACGCGGAAGTCATCATCCTGATCCCCGATACTGCTCCCCCCCCCGCCGGGGGACTACGCGCATTCTTCGACGATCTGGATCGTCACCCGCCGGAGCGCCGCTACTCGAAAGAAGAAATCGACGCTTATCTGGCCGAAGAACGCGCGAGTTGGGATTAATTCATGAAGAAGATTTACTGGGATAGTTGCATCGTAATATACCGCATTCAACAGGTATCCCCATGGGCTGACGCGATCGCGGGCAAATTTTCGCCGCAAACGGATGACATCCGGCTTTGTGTAACCGATCTGACCAGGCTGGAATGCAGGGTGATGCCTTTGCGTGAGAGCAACCCAGCACTGTTGCAGCGGTTTGACCAATTCTTCGCGCAACCCGAGCTCATTATCACGCCACTCGATGCCCGGGTGTTCAACCTCGCTACCGAGCTACGCGCCCAATATCGCCTGAAGACCGCGGATGCGCTGCACCTTGCCGCCGCGATTTCCAGCGGCTGCGACGAGTTCTGGAGCAACGATGACCGCCTGTCCAAAATTGCCGGGAGCCGGATCGAAGTCGTCAACGTCATCGCTGCAACCTGAAATTCCCGGAAATCCGATGCCGTTGCATTCATTCGTCCTCGAGTGATCTCCCCAATCACCTTCCCCCTCGCCCGCTACCGCTTCGAATGGCGGGCGACCAGCCCCCTGAGCATGCCGGACTACGCCGGCTCCATGCTGCGCGGCGCCTTTGGGCACGCGCTGCGCCAGTTGGCCTGCATGACGAAACAGAAAGAATGCGACGGCTGTCCGCTCACCGCCAGTTGCCCCTATCCGGCCATTTTCGCGCCCGTGCCACCTGCGGCGCATGCGCTGCAGAAGTTCTCGCAGATTCCGGTGCCGTACATCATCGAGCCGCCGGAGTGGGGCGCAAGCCAGTTGGCCGAAGGTGAACTGTTTTCGTTTCACATGGTCCTTATCGGCCGGACAATGAAGGAACTGCCGCTGATCGTTCTCGCCTGGCGGCGCGCGCTGGCGCGAGGCGTGGGGCCGGGCGATGGAACGGCGGAACTGTTGCGCGTCCTGCATTGCGGGCACGCGCGGGAAACGGAGATCCACAACCCCGAGTCCGGCACAATCAACCCGCACCCACAGGAAATCACTTTCAACCCCGCCGGTGCCACGCCTGAGCGCGTGTCGCTGGAGTTCAGCACGCCTCTGCGTTTGCAGCGCAATGGCAGCGCGCTTGCGCCCCACAAGCTCGACGCGCGCACACTGCTGATGGCACTGGTTCGGAGAACAAATCTGTTGAGCGAGTTTCACGCCGCCGGCCCGCTGGTTGAGGACTTCCCTCCCCTGCTCCAGGCCTGCTCCGCTGTCGAGGACGAGAAGTACCTGGTCTGGCGCGACTGGACGCGCTTCTCCAGCCGGCAGCAGCAGAAAATGGCGCTCGGCGGCGTCGTCGGCCATTGGCGGCTCAGCGGCGATCTTGCGCCGTTCATGCCCTTTCTTCATCTCGGCCAATGGCTCCACGTCGGCAAGGAAGCCGCCTTCGGCCTCGGCAAGTACCAACTCTCCTCACAGGCGTCATGACCGCTTGGTTCGTCAGCCGGCAGCCGGGTGCTGTGGAATGGGCTCGCCGGCGTGATGTCCTGTTTGATTTACACGTTGTCCACCTCGATCTGGAGAAAGTCGGCGTTGACGACAGCGTAATTGGTTCCTTGCCGGTAAATATCGCTGCGCGAGTCTGCGAACGCGGAGCACGCCTCTTCAACCTTTCCCTCGACCTGCCCGAAGATGCACGCGGGCGAGAGCTTTCCGCCGATGACCTTGAGCATTACGGCGCAAGAATCGGAAGTTTAGAAATCAGGAAAAAGCCTTGAAGATTCACGTCTGCATAGTTTCCGAGCAGATTCTCGCCAACCTGATCCCGGCGCTGATGGAACGGCCCGAAAAAGTGTGGCTTGTCTGCTCGCAAGAAATGACCGGCAGGAAACTTGATCGCAGGCTGAAGAAGCAGCTGGAGCGCGAAAGCATCGCTGTGGAAATCCGTGCCGATGCGCCGGATGCTGGCATGGCGGCGATTCAAGAATTTGCGTTCAACTTGCTTGCCGAGATCGAAAAGGAGCATCCCGGCGCCGAGATCACACTCAACTCCACCGGCGGCACCAAGTTGATGTCGATGGGTTTCGTCGAGATGTTTCGCCGCATTGCACACAAAATAATCTACACCGACACACAACACCGCTGCATCGAACGCCTCCCCGATGGAACAGGAACGTCACATCCATCGTTGCCGATGACCGATGTGCTGAACGTTTCTATGTATCTCGCCGCGCAAGGCTTTGTACCTGGTCGTACTCTCTCGGACCAACCGGGTTGGCGCGACGCGGCCAATGCAAGAAAGGTCGCCGCCAAATATCTCGGAAAGAATGCAGAGCCGTTGGGAAGCTTTATCGGGGTCATCAACGCGCTCGCCGGCCAGGCTTTGCAACGCGATGCCGACTCCCGCAGCGAAACCCTGGCTGCGCCTCGCCAGGATTTGCGCGAAACACCCCGAGGAGAGTGGGCGAACGCCTTGCGCGAACTCGCCAAGGCAGGACTTGTAGGCTGGCAGGAACGCAGCCGGGAAATCATTTTCATCGACGTTGAGCGTACGCAATTTCTGCGCGGCGGCTGGTTGGAGGAGTACGCGTGGCACGTCGTCCATGATGAAAAGCCCTGCGATGCACGCCTGTCCGTCCCAGTCACCAGGGATGATGGCAACAGCAGCGAGAATCAGTTCGATGTGCTGGCAACCCACGGCAATCAGTTGTTGGTCATCGAGTGCAAGACGCTCAAGTTCAACCCCGGGGAAAACGACAATGAACTCGCCTACAAGCTCGATAGCCTGGGCAAGCTAGCGCGCGGCTTATTCGGAGAAACGTGGCTGCTTTCGGCCCGGGAACCCACGCCCATGCTCGCTGAGCGCGCGAGAACCAACCGTATCCGGCTCATCGGTCCGGCGGAGTTGCCCAAACTGCGCGAAGCCGTTCAAGCCTGGATGCGCGGTAAGCGCTAAACGCACGGCAAGCTTGCCTGTGCATACGTTCGATTCTTGACCGTCTAGACTGCTGTGCATGAACGCCCCTCTCGCCCCGCACCAGCATCCCCGCCGCATCCTGCTCGCCGTGACCGGCCTCAGCCCGCAGATCGTCACGGAAACGCTGTATGCGCTGGCGGTCGCGCAATCACCGGCCTTCGTTCCCACCGAGATTCATCTGCTGACCACCGCCGAGGGAGCGAGAATCGCCCGGGCCGCGCTGCTGCACACCGACGGCGGCCAGTTTCATGCGCTGTTGAAGGATTACCCGCAAGCCGGTCATCCCCTCTTCGACGAAGCGCACATTCACGGCATTGCAGGGCCGGATGGCCAGCCACTGACGGACATTCGCACTCCCGGGGAGAACGCCGCCGCCGCCGACGCCATAACCGCCCTGGTCGCCCGCCTGACCTCGGACGGCGACTGCGCCCTGCATGTTTCCATCGCCGGCGGCCGCAAAACCATGGGCTTTTACCTCGGCTACGCTTTCTCGCTCTATGCGCGCCCGCAGGATCGGCTGTCGCATGTCCTGGTCAGCGCGCCGTTCGAATCGCACCCGGATTTTTTCTATCCTCCCCCCACTCCCCGCCGGCTGGCAACCCGCGATGGCAAGCACGTCGATACCGCGGCTGCCGTGCTCACCCTGGCGGACATTCCGGTGGTCCGGCTGCGCCACGGCCTGCCGCTCGCGCTGCAGCGCGGCGCAGCCAGCTTCAACGAAAGCGTGGCGGCAGTCCAGGCGAGCCTCGCGCCGCCGTTGCTGGAACTCGACCTGGTTGCCGTCCGCGTGCTTTGCGGCGGCCGGCATATTTCCATGAAACCGCAGCTTGTCGCCTGGCTCGCCTGGTGGGCCTGGCTCAGACTCCAGGGGCGCGGGAACGGTCCGGGCTTCGCCGGCTGGCGCGGCATCGACGCCGAAACAAAAGTCTTTCTCGCCCTCTACCGGACGGTTGTGGGCGCGCATGCCGCCGACTACGAAATCACCGCGGCGCTGCTCGCCGGCGGCATGGAGAAGGAGTTTTTTCAGCAAAAGAACTCCAAGCTCGAACGCGTCCTGCGCGATGCCCTCGGACCCGCCGCCGCACCCTACCTGCTCGCGCAGCAGGGCAAACGCCCCCATACCCGGCGCGGGCTTACGCTGCCTGCCGAGGCGATCCGCATCGCCGGCCTGCCGCGCAACCTGAAATGAACCGCAGCCTCTACCTGATCGCTTACGACATTTGCGACCCGCGTCGCCTGCACCGGGTGTGCAAGTACCTGAGCGGCTTCAAGGTGGGTGGGCAAAAGTCGGTGTACGAATGCTGGGTGACGCCCGCCGAATTGCGCGTCATACGGCTTGAACTCGACAAACTCATGGAAGCCGGCGAGGACCGCCTGCACATTCTCGCCCTCGACCCGCGCATGAACACGCTTTGCTTCGGACTGGCGAAGCCATTCGTGCAGACTTTCTTCAGCATCCTGTAAGCCGCACGGACGTGACCAGCCTGTTCATCGACCGCCGTGGCGTCGAACTGGAACTCGATGGCGAAGCCATCGTCTTTCGCGAAAGCGGGGAGCGCATCGGAACTGTCCCGATGGCGCCCCTGACCCGCGTCTTTCTGCGCGGCGACGTGCGCCTGTCGGCGGCGTTGCTCGGCAAACTGGGCGAAGCCGGCGTCGGTGTCGTGGTGCTGTCCGGCCGCCAGGGGAAACCGAGTCTGCTGCTGGCGCGCCCCCACAACGACGCCGCGCGACGTGTCGAACAAATAAAACGCAGCCTCGATGAGGGATTCAGCCTCCAGATCGCGCGCGATCTCATCGAACGCAAGCTCACCAGCCAGATCGAATGGTTCGAGGACCTTCGCGGTGAAAATCCGCATGGCCGTTACGAGCTCACACGTGCCATGAAGCTCCTGGAGGAACATCGGGCGCGGATCCCTGAGCATCAATCCGCCGGCGCCTTGCGCGGTCTCGAAGGCTCGGCCGCGGCGCGCTATTTTGACGGGCTGAAATCCGTGGTGCCCGAGTCGCTGAAGTTTTCCGCGCGCAATCGGCGACCGCCCAGGGACCCGTTCAACGCCGTGCTCTCGCTCAGCTATACGCTTATCCATGCGGAACTTGCCATCGCACTCTACGGCAGCGGCTTCGATCCTTATGTCGGTTTCTATCACCGGCTCGATTTCGGGCGCGAGTCCCTCGCCTCGGATCTGCTGGAACCGCTGCGCCCGCTGGCCGATCATTTCGCCCTCCGGCTTTTTCGCAAGGAAACGTTGACGAAGGACGACTTCTCCCACAACGAATCCGGCTGTTTACTCGGCAAGGCCGGGCGGGCACGCTACTACGCCGCCTATGAGGAGGCGAGCGAGTCCTTACGCACGGGGGTGAACGAAGAGATCGAGAGGCTGACTGAGCGCCTTGGAACCGTCACGGACGCACGCCGTTCGGACGAACGTACCGAAGCCGCCTGACAGCCCGTCATGGCCGAATTCGTCATCTGCTACGACATCGCGCAACCTCGCCGTCTGGCGCGCCTGCACCGTTACCTGAAAAAATGGGCCGCGCCGATTCAGTACTCGGTATTTCTCATGACAGGCGATGAGCGGCAACTCCAGCGTTGCCTGGCAGGCGCCGAAAAGATTATCCATTCCGGCGAGGACGATCTGCGCGCCTACCCACTGCCCAAGCGCGGACTCAAAGCGCGCCTCGGTCGCCCGGCACTGCCTGAAGGGATTCAATGGAGCGGGCTGCCGCAAGCATGGTAGGCATTTCACGCTCCCTGGCGAGATCCAAGACATCTCGGAGGCGTTGCCGGATAATCCGGGACGTGCCGTTCAAACAACTGATGCAATGCGTAATTCGGAGTGGGATCGGTTTGCATGAAGCCCTGAAGTCAAAGGGATTGAGACCAATCCGAATTGTTGATTTACCTCACCAGCAGCGGGTTTGCATGAAGCCCTGAAGTCAAAGGGATTGAGACAGGCTGCGACTGCCGGCTCGGTCGGACGCTCCTGGTTTGCATGAAGCCCTGAAGTCAAAGGGATTGAGACAGCTCGGCGCGCGCCCAGTCGAAGCGACGTTCGGTTTGCATGAAGCCCTGAAGTCAAAGGGATTGAGACAGGCAGCGATTGGGTAACCGGCCAGCCCCTTACGGTTTGCATGAAGCCCTGAAGTCAAAGGGATTGAGACAGAACAGGCACCCAAGGATCGGCAGGATGGAGCGGTTTGCATGAAGCCCTGAAGTCAAAGGGATTGAGACACGACCTGGATATTCAAGCCGCTGCCATGAAAGAAGTTTGCATGAAGCCCTGAAGTCAAAGGGATTGAGACCGCACCAGGTCGCGCGAGCGATCGCGCAGCACCGGTTTGCATGAAGCCCTGAAGTCAAAGGGATTGAGACATCGGCGCGATCGGGGTATACAAGATCGCGGCAGCGGTTTGCATGAAGCCCTGAAGTCAAAGGGATTGAGACCCGCGTGGGACGCCAGGCGCAGGATCGCCGAACACGTTTGCATGAAGCCCTGAAGTCAAAGGGATTGAGACTCATGCGCATCGTTGCTTCCAGCCGGTCCCAATGTTTGCATGAAGCCCTGAAGTCAAAGGGATTGAGACCACCCGGCCAGCACCCATTCGCCGGCGACCAGTTGTTTGCATGAAGCCCTGAAGTCAAAGGGATTGAGACCGAGCGCCTCCAGTTGCTTCTTCAACGCGGCGATGTTTGCATGAAGCCCTGAAGTCAAAGGGATTGAGACTACCTGCCAGGCGCCCGAGCCAGCGGTCGTGAGATCGTTTGCATGAAGCCCTGAAGTCAAAGGGATTGAGACGGTGAAATCCGCGCACGCTTCGATCTTCCGATTGCAGTTTGCATGAAGCCCTGAAGTCAAAGGGATTGAGACCCAACTGCGCGCGCCGAAGCGCAGCGTTGAAAGTTTGCATGAAGCCCTGAAGTCAAAGGGATTGAGACCGCCCCCGGTGCGCCGATGCGCGGGTACAGGTCCGTTTGCATGAAGCCCTGAAGTCAAAGGGATTGAGACGGAATTCGCTCGGCTCGGTATCATCGTTGCCCACGTTTGCATGAAGCCCTGAAGTCAAAGGGATTGAGACATTTTGTCGTCTCCGTTCGGTAGTCGCCAGCAAGTTTGCATGAAGCCCTGAAGTCAAAGGGATTGAGACATCTGAGCCAGGATTCGGTGCGCGCCCTGTATCCGGTTTGCATGAAGCCCTGAAGTCAAAGGGATTGAGACGAATATCCGCGAGCGATATGCGCCGCAGTTCGCGGTTTGCATGAAGCCCTGAAGTCAAAGGGATTGAGACTTGGTTATGCCGGTGGCCTTCTGCGCTAGGAGGTTTGCATGAAGCCCTGAAGTCAAAGGGATTGAGACGCGCTTCCGCTGCGCTAAGCGCGATTTTCGTCGTTTGCATGAAGCCCTGAAGTCAAAGGGATTGAGACATCGCGCTCGCCCACTGGGATGAGCAGTTCGCGCGCGGTTTGCATGAAGCCCTGAAGTCAAAGGGATTGAGACGGGCGCGAATATCCAAGGCCGGCGCGCTGAATCTGGTTTGCATGAAGCCCTGAAGTCAAAGGGATTGAGACTCCGCACGTTGGCGTACCAGTCGGATCCGATTGAGTTTGCATGAAGCCCTGAAGTCAAAGGGATTGAGACTCATACAGCTTCGTCAGGCTGTGGCGTCCGATTACGTTTGCACGAAGCCCTGAAGTCAAAGGGATTGAGACGCACCGCGCGCGCGGCAGTTGACTCAGCGACAGGTTTGCATGAAGCCCTGAAGTCAAAGGGATTCAGACTCATGCTCATCTCCTGCTCCTGATCCCGGGGCGCTGGGGTTTGCACGAAGCCCTGAACTCAAACGGATTGACCCCCGCCTACCCTTCGAGAAATTGCTGCAGCAAAGCGACCGGCAGGATCAGGTCGCACTCCGACAATTTGGCGTTCGAGCCGAAGTCCGGCTGCGCGATGAGGTAAGTGAGCTTCTGCCCCAGGGTTGCCGACACGAAATGATGGCGCGGCTGGTAGATGCCGTGCGGCACGATGACCGCCACCCGGGCATTGGACGGCGCCACGAACACGTTGGCCATGGCATCGTCTTCGATGCCCACCATCAACTCCGCGTCGCGAAACAACGCCAGTTGCGCCGCCAGCGGCATCGTGTCGGCACGCACGATTTCAAAATCATGCCGCTCCAGCAACGGCAACAACTGCGCTTCGTTGGCTACCCGTCTTGTCAGTTGTCCCCGGCGTGAAATGAACAGGCGGCGCGAGCGCGCGCCGGGCGCGCCAAGACGGCCCAGCGCCTCCCGGCGCAGATGCTGCACCGCCACCGGCGCCACGAAATAATTCAGGGTGAGCAGCGAGGCGACGTGCAACTCGCGGCATCTGACAAGCGCATCAGCGGGGGCGCGAATCAAACGCTCTTCGCCAATGCCGAACAGCGCCAGCCATTCCAGCGCGCGCTCACTGAGCGCCTCGGGCACCAGCAACGGCAGGCCGGACAGGCCCGCCTGCTGCATCGCCCAGATCCTGGCGGCGCATTCGAACAACCACTGGAAGGTCTCGTTAGCCGAACCGAGCAGAAAGCACGCCCGTTCGATGTCCACGGTGCGCGAGGGAACGGCGAGCAGCAACCGGCCATCGTCGGCGAGGTGCCGGATGGCGCTGCTCTTGAGCGCATATTGCTCGGGGAAACTGACCAGACGGTCGAGAAACAGGCGCTCATCCGGCGACAGCACCAGCGAATCCGGCGGCAGCACCCGCGCATCCGGTATGCAGGTCGCGAACAGCTCGGGAGAGATGGGCTCGGGCATGCGCAAATGCACCGATTCGGCTTCCGGCAAGGCGCGTGGCTGGGGCAACGGCAGCCACTGCACCCGCGCCAGTTTGCGGTAGGCGACGTTGTGGCGCGCGCACCAGGCGCTGAGCGGCTCCAGCCGCGCCGCCAGCCCGCGGGGCGGGTCCTGCAAAACATCCTGTTCCGGGGTGGCGCCCCGGTCCTTGGCCGCGTCTTGCGCGACCGCTTCAAGCGCGCCGTCGAGCTCGATGACGGCTGCGGTCTCCTCGCACAGCTCGAACAATGTCTTGGCCAGCCAGAACCGCGCCTCGACGTGCCCCGGCTGCAATGTCAGCGCATCCCGGAGCACCAGCGCGGCCATGCGGGTGGAGCCGTTTGCCAGCAGCGCCCGGCCCAGGTGGTAATGCGTTCCGGTGGAGCGCGGGTTGATATCGATGGCACGCCGCAGATGGTATTCGGCGGCCGGCGCCTCGCCCTCGTCCAGCAGCAGCCGGCCGAGATAAAAATGCGCCTTGCCGAATTGCTCGTTCAGGGCGAGGGTGGATTCAAACAGCAGCCGTGCCGCATCGGTCTCGCCATGCGCCAGTTTCAGCAAACCCAGATTGAGGTGCGCGGCGGACAGGGCCGGATCGATGCGCATGGCACGCGAGAAATGATGCTCGGCGCGCGCCAGGTCGCCCAGCGCGCGGCAGGCTTCACCGCAATTGTTATGCATGGCCGCATCGGCTGCCTCGGGCAGGACTGCAATGGCGCGCTCCATGAGCTCGACGGCGGCGCCATGACGGCCGGTCTGATGCGCCACGACGCCGCACAGATGCAACGCCTGGACATGCTCCGGTTCGAGCGCCAGCACCTCGCGATAGCCGGCCTCCGCCTCGGCCAGACGCCCCTGGCGATGCAGGCCGAGCGCCGCTTCCAGCCTGTCTGCTACCGCTTCCACAGCCATGTTTCCCGTCCAGCACCGAGTCGCGGATTATATCAATGGGGTCCCCCCCGGCCACCGTGAATTAGTTGCTGGTTGGCTCCCGGCATTGCCGCTAGAATCGTCCGGCCGCCGCGCCGCCCGGGCACGGCCAACCGACGCAGCCTTCCGCGATCACACCCTTGGCGAAAACCGATCCTGCCGTGCGGCAAATTCCGTTGTTCAAGGTGTTCATGTCCCCCGAGGAGCGGCTCATGCCGGCGCTGCGCGAGGTGCTCTACAGCGGCCAGATATCCGAGGGCGAGCAGGTGGAGCGCTTTGAGCGCGAATTCGGCGCGTTCATCGGACACCCGCGGGTGTTGTCGTTTTACTCCGGCACCGCCGCCCTGCATGCGGCCTTGATCCTCGCCGGCGTCGGCCCGGGCGACGAAGTGATCAGCACGCCGATGACCGCCGAGCCGACCAACCTTGCGATCCTTCACGCCGGCGGCAAGCCGGTGTGGGCCGACGTCGAACGGCTGACGGGAAACATCTCGGCCGTATCGGTGGCCGCGAGCGTCACGCCGCGCACGCGCGCCATCATGGCGGTGCATTACGGCGGCATTCCGGTTGATATTGCGGCGTTGCGCCGCATCGCCGCGCAGCATGCCATTCCAGTCATCGAGGATGCGGCCCACGCGCTCGGCGCACGCTATGAGGGCCGGCCGATCGGGCAGCACTCCGAATACGTGATGTTTTCATTGCAGGCCATCAAGCACCTGACTGCGGTCGACGGCGGCATGCTGACCGTCCCGAGCGATGACAAGGCGGCGCAGGGACGGCGGGTGCGCTGGTTCGGCATGGATCGCAAAGCGCCGCGCCTCGAAGTGGACATACGCGAAGTCGGCTACAAGTACCACATGAACAACGTCAATGCGGCCATCGGGTCGGTGCAACTGGCGCACATCGCCCCTGTGATCGCGCGGCATATCGACAATGGCCGTTATTTCGACCGGGTGCTTCGCGGCATCCCGGGCCTCGAACTGCCGCAGTGGCACCCGCGGGCCGAACCCTCCTACTGGTTCTATACCGTGCTGGCCGAGCGGCGCGACGACCTGGCCCGTTATCTCACCGGGCGCGGCATCGGCAATTCGCTCGCGCACCGGCGCAACGACCGCCACAGCGTCTTCGCCGCGAGCCGGCGCGCGTTGCCGGGACTGGACTGGTTTTTTTCCCGCATGCTGCATATCCCCTGCGGCTGGTGGGTGAGCGACGCGGATCGCGAATATATCGGCGAGACCTTGAAGCGCGGCTGGTGACGTGAGCGGCTACCTTCCGCTGTTCAGGGTGCACATGCCGGCCACGGCGCACGCCGCGATCGGGCGAACGCTCGCCGGCGGCTATCTTGCACACGGCGCGAATGTCACCGAGTTCGAGCAGCATCTGGCGCGTTATCTCGCCGCCGAGCACCTGGTGGCGATGAGCGACGGCTCCGCGGCGCTGACCCTTGCCCTGTACCAGTGCGGCGTTGGTCCCGGTGACGAAGTCATCGTGTCCCCCCTCGCCTGCCTCGCGACGACCATGCCGATCGCCAACCTGCGCGCGCGCCCCGCCTGGTGCGACGTCGATCCGGCCACCGGCATGCCCACCGCGGAAACCGTGGCGCCGGTGATTTCCGGGCGCAGCCGGGCGATCCTGCTGTACCACTGGTCGGGCGATGTCGGGCCGGCGGAACAGCTGCGCGAGCTGGCGCGGCGCCGCGGCCTGCGCCTGATCGTCGATGCATCCGAAGCCTTCGGCGCGGAATCAAACGGCCGGCGCCTCGCGACCGGCCACGCCGACTTCACCGTGTATTCGTTCTCCGCGGTCCGGCAGATCACCGCCGGCGAGGGCGCCGCGCTGGTCATCGATGCGCAGGCCGACTGGGAACAATCGCGCTGGTTGCGCCGCTACGGCATACATGGCCCGAGCTTCCGCCTGCCCGGCGGCGACCTCAATCCGGACAGCGACATCCCGGTGGCCGGCTTCAACTTCGCCCTCAACAACATCGCCGCCACCCTGGGCGTTGAGCAGATGCCGCACGCCGATCGCATCGTGGCGCGTTATCGGGACAACGGCCGCTACTTCGACCAGGCTTTGTCCGGCGTGGCCGGAGCGAGGCTGCTCGAACGGCGCGCCGACGCAGTGTCCGGATTCTGGACCTATTCGTTCCGCGCCGAGCGGCGCGAAGCGCTGCTGCAGAAACTGCATGCCGAAGGTATTGGTTGCCAGCGGCTGCATCTGCGCAATGACGCCTACAGTTGTTTTGCGGCCTCCCGATCCGGCGCGCCATTGCCCGGCGTGGAGCGCTTCGATCGCGAGAATCTGTCCATTCCGTGCGGCTGGTGGGTGACCGACGAGGACAGGGAGCGCGTGGCGCGCTGCATCCGCGCCGGATGGTGACGGCGGTGCAGGTCGCTGCGTGCACGGCCGGCGAGCGCGCCGAGCTGCTGCGCCGGCTCGACGAAGAATTCATTTTCAGCCGCGGCCGCCGGCTGGGAGTCGAGGCGCGCTTTCCCGAGGCGATGCGCGCGCCGCAGTCGGTTTTTCTGTGTGCCCGCACCGCGGAGCGCGGCATCGTGGGCGGGTTGCTGCTACGCCCGTTCGACTGGACCGGCGGCGGGCAAGCGCATCGCGGCGCGATGATAGGCCTGGTCTGGACCGATAACGAATGCCGCGGACAGGGAATCGGGTCGCAAATGATGGCGGCGGCGGCCGCTGCGGCGCGTCAGGCGGGTTGCGAGTTCGCCTTGCTGTGGACGGCCCGGCCGGCTTTTTATGCACGCCTCGGCTGGCTCAGCGCCGACTGCGGCATGCTCGGCGTTCTGCGAAGGGCTGCCTCGCCGGACTTCACGGAGGAGAGACATCAGGAACGTGACCACAACGACGCGCTGCGGCTGGCATCCATGGCCGCTTCAGTATCCGGCTACCGGGTCAATGCCTCCTGCCTGCGTTTCGACACGCTGCTGCCTCCCGCAACAGAACGCGACGTCCTCATCGAAGGGGACTCCTATGCGCTGGTGGGGAGGCTCGACGATACAGGGTATGTTCTCGAATTCGGCGGCGCCCCGTCCGGCCAGCCGCAAATATGGGCGACGCTGCGCGCGCGCTACCGCCTGCTCTACCTCAACGTGCGCCGCGGCGATGCGGCGCATCGCCTGCTGGCCGTGGATCCGGCAGTGCGCTGGCAGGCGCAGCAGTTGACGATGTGGCTGCCCCTGACCGACGTCGCGCGCACCTTCCGTTACGGCGAGTGGTACGTGCCGTTTCCGGACCGGATCTGATGTCCGGCCGCGCTAGATGCGGCCCTCGCTGACGCGGCGCTCCAGCTCCTCGCCGAGCGCGAGCAGATCGCGCCGTCGCTCGCCGATTTTGCGCACCGGTACACCGGCATAACGTCCGAACGCATCCAGATCGGCGGCGACCAGGCTGAGCGCTCCCACTGCCGCTCCCTCCCCTATGGTCACGCCGGGAAGCACCACCGAACCGGCGCCGATGAGCACGTGGCGCGCGAGGACCACGTCGCCCACGCTGACCTTGCGCAAATCCCCGGGCACGGTGGGATTGGACATGCCCAGACCGGCGTAGTCGTCGCCGCTGGTGTAAATCGATACGCGCGAGGACAGGCCCGCGTAATCATCGAGCAGCGCCGCGCCGGCGCCGATGATCGAGCTGTAGCAGGCGACATGGACGAAACGGCCCAGCCGGATGCCGCCGGAGCCGGCCGACAGGATGCAGAAATCATCGACGCGGCTGAAGTCGCCGATGGCGATGCCGGAAGGATTGTAAAAGCGCGCGGCATCGCTGATGCGCACCTGCCGGCCCACTTCTTTGAAACCGATTGCCGCAATTGCGCTCTGCTCGAGAAAAGCCATTACCGCGCTCCCGCCACCGCAGCCGCAACAGCGCTGCAAATCCGCTCGAGGTCGCTCCCGGAGAGTCGCAGATGGAACGGCAATCCGAGGATGCGACCGGACAATCCCCGAGCCGCCGGCAAGCCGCCGGTGGTCTCCGCCGCCAGAAACGCCGGATGCTCGCTCAGCAGCGGATGGTACCAGCGGCGCGTTTCCACGCCGCGCGCGGCCAGCAGCGCAGCCACCGATACGGCATCGGCCGCGTCGGGCAGGCGGACCGGAAAGATGGTATAGACGCCGCCGCTGGGCCGGGCCTGGAACGCAAGTGCGGCGCAGGCGCGGCGCAGGGCGGACTGGTAGCGCCGGGCGAGGGCACGTCGTCGTTCCGCGCGCTCCTCCCATGTGGCCAGCGCCGCGAGGCCGACCGCGGCATGGTATTCGCTCAACTTGGCATTGGTGCCGGCAACCGGGACGATGCCCGAGGGCAGTTCGATGCCGAAATTGCTCAGGCGGCGCAGCCGCGCCGCAACACCGGCGTCCGGCGTGAGCAGAAACCCGCCTTCGCCAATGCCGAGCGATTTGGTTGCGTGCAGGCTGAATACCTGGTGGATGCGCTCAGCCGGACGCTGGTTGCCGAACGCGCCGGCGGCATCGACCAGCACCGGCACGCCGCTTTCGTCGGCGAACCGGTCCCAGGCCCCGGCTTCCTGCGCGCGGCCGAAAGTGGCGACCGGCATGACGCAATCGATGGCCCTGGCACGCACCGCCTCCCGGGCGATGCGCGGCGACAACGACCAGGTCTTGGCATCGATGTCCGACAGCACCGGCCGCATGCCGGCACGCAGCACCGCCGTCGCGGTCGCAACGAAACTCAACGCGGGCAGCAGCACGCGGGCGCCGGGCGCGAGCCCCAGCGCGCCCAGAGTCAGTTCCAGCCCCAGGGTGCAATTGGCGACCGAGACCACGTGGCCGGCCGCCGCACCGAAGCGGCTCGCCAATTGCGCTTCCAGCTCTCCCGCGAGAGGGCCGAAGTTGGTGTACCGGCGGGCGGCGTCGATGCGCCTCAGCCACGGCAGCAACTGCTCCGCTGTCGGCATGTCCGGAACGAGCAAGGGGATGAGCGGCATGGGCGGCACGGGCGGCACGGGCGGCGCCTGTCACGATGCCGGGCGCGAGGCGCGCCACAACTCGCGGTAACGGCATTCCAGTTCGCCTGCAATCGATGCGGCATCGTGGAACGGCGCACGGCGGAAGCGTTCCCGCAAGCCGCCGCGCAGCGCGGCCAGCGCCCCGATGTTTTCCGCCCAGTGCCTGCCGATCTGCACATACTCGTCCTCGCTTGCCGCGACAAACTGCGGCAAGCCTGCATTTTTCATGATCATGGTTCCGCAGCGCGACAGGGGCGTGCGCCCTTCCAGCGTAATCACCGGCACGCCCATCCACAGCGCGTGGAAGGTGGTGGTACCGCCGTTATACGGGAACGGATCAAGGCCGATATCGACCCGGTGGTGCAGCCGCGAAAATGTCTCGATGTCCCTGTGACCGAGTATCTCTATCCGCCCCGGGGCCACCCCCCGCGCGGCGTAGCGATCGAGGATCAGCGAGCGCATTTGCGCCGCATCGCCGTTTTCCACCACCATCAGCAGCCGCGATCCGGGCACCTCGATGAGCAGCCGCGACCAGGTGGAGAGCACCGCGTCGTTGATCTTGGGGTAGGCATTGAACGAACCGAATGTGAGCGTGCCGGTCTTCGCCGCCGGCAGCGCGGCCAGTTCGATCTCCGGCTGGTAGGGCCCGAAGCAGACGCAGCATGCCGGCATGCGCAGCAGCGTTTCGCTCTGGAACGCCTCGGTCATGCCCGGCGGATCGAGCAGCGGATCGGTGATGCGGTAGTCGATGCCCGGCAGCCCGGTGGTGCCAAGGTATCCCATGTAGGTGAGCTGGACCGGCGCAGGCCGGCGCGAAAATACCGGCAGCCTGTTGCCGAAGGTATGGCCGGACAGATCGATGAGGACATCGATCCCGTCCTCCCCTATCAGCGCCGCGAGCGCAGCGTCGTCCAGCTGCGCCACGTTGCGCCACGTCCCGGCCAGGGCGCGCAGCCGCGCGCTGACCCGGTCCTCGGCGGGCGAGTTGTGGTACAGAAACAGCTCGTAGCGCGTGCGGTCGTGTGCTGCGAACAGCGGCTCGGCGAAATAGGCGCTCGAATGCGCCCTGAAATCGGCCGAGACGTAGCCCAGGCGCAGCGGTCTGTCAGGATCGCGCCCGCGCTCGGCAGGATCGCGCCCGCGCTCGGCAGAATCGCGCCCGCGCTCGGCAGAATCGCCCCCGGGCAAGGGAAGCGCGGCGATGCCGCGCCTTTGCGCCCATTCCCGGCATTCGGCGAGAATGGCTTGCGGATCGCGCTGCGGCAGGTAATTCAGCATGCACAGGAGGCTGCTCCAGGCGGCGTCCAGGTCCGGTTTTTCGCGAAGCGCGCGCCGGTAACTGCCCTCGGCGTCCTCGAGCCTGCCCAGTTCGAACTGGCACAAGCCGAGGTTGTACCAGCCCTCGGCGAAGCCCGGCGCCATCGCCACCGCGTCCCGCAGGCACGCCAGCGCTTCGCTGACACGGCCGGCGCCTTTGAGCGCGCTCGCCAGATTCGACAGCAGCGCCGGCGTGGGCGGCATGCGCTGCCGCGCGCCGCCGTAAAGCGCGGCGGCTTCACCGTACTGCCGGCGGGCAAGGCATAGCGCCGCCAATTCGACCAGCGCCGCGAGTTCAGACGGATGCTGCTCCAGCTCCAGCCGATACAGGCGCGCCGCCTCATCATCCTGTCCCGCCGCCACGGCCTTCCGGGCCGGCTCGAGGAACGACGGCCGGCCGGCGGACTTGCCGCCTCGCCACTGGCTGAACAGCGCTTTCAGCATCGCGCGCGCGCCGCCTCCCGGGCGGTGCACCAGGCGCGCCACACCTGGCGGTAGGCTGCTTCGAGATTGCGCACGAAACCGGCGCCGTCCACCAGGGGGGATCGGGCGAATTGCGCCGGCAGCGCAGCGCGCATCCGCTGCAATTTTTCCGGGTCGCGCGCCAGCGCGAGCGCCCTGGCGACGTATTCATCGCCGCTCGCCGCAATGCATTCCCGCATGCCGACGGCGGACAGCAGGCTCAATCCCGCCCGGGACTGGAATATCTCCCCGCACAGGGTCAGTACCGGCACCCCGAGCCACAGGCTCTCGCAGGTGGTGCCGCCGCCATTGCACGGAAAGGCGTCCAGCGCCACATCGATCTCCCGGTGCAGCGCGCGGAATCGTTCCTGCGGGAGCCGGTTGTAAAACGTCACGCGCGCGGCGGCCACGCCGTGCGCGGCAAAAACATCCAGCAGGCGCTGCCGCGCCGACCCGGCCGGAATAGTGGCCAGCACCAGCCGGGAATCGGGCACCTCGCGCAGGATGCGCGCCCACAATTCGATCAGGGGCGGCTGCAGCTTGACGATGTTGTTCATCGAACCGAAGGTGATGCCGCCTGCCGCGCGTGGCGCGGGGACGGCTGCGGCGGCGCCCGGAGGCTGGAAACACCACAGGCTGTGCGGCAGGCGCAGCAGCCGCTCGCGATAGCGGGCATCGCCTGGGCCGGGCGGATCGGCGAAATGATCGGTGATGCGGTAGTCCATGGCGCTCATGCCGGTGGTGTTCGGATAACCCAGATAGGTGATTTGCACCGGAGCGGGCTTGCGCGCGAACACCAGCAGGCGATTGCCGCGGGTGTGTCCGGACAAATCGACGAGCAGGTCAATGGCGTCTTCTTCGATGCGCGCGGCCGCGGCCTCGTCGTCCAGATGCGCAATCTCGCGCCAGGTCACAGCGGTGGCGGGATCGCCTTGCGGCCCGGGTTGGTTCGAGTTGGAATAGCAGAACACCTGAAAGTGTGCCGGATCCGCGTGCACCAGCAGAGGTTGAATGAAGGGGGCGGCGACGTGGCCGAAGAAATCGGCGCTGACGTAGCCGACGCGCAACAAGCGTTCCGGATCGGGGTCGTTGGCAAACGATTGGCGGCGTGGCAGCGGTTCGGCGAAGCGGTCCGCCCAGTCGCGATGTTCGCGCTCCACCTCGCCCGGAGGCAGCCCATGGCAGAAGGTGAGTGCGAACAACAGGGAGCTGCGCGCGTCGCCGTGTGCCGGATCGCGCTCCAGCACGCGCCGGAATTCCGCGACGGCCGCGTCTGCTTCGCCGCGGGCAAGATAAGTCAGCGCGAGGTTATAGCGTATGCCCGGGTTGTCCGGCGCGATCTTGACCGCGCGCTGGTAGTGCCGCACGGCGTCGTCGAGCGCATCCCGCTCATGGGCGAGATTGCCCAGATAGACGAACGCCGCCGCGTCCTCCGGTGCGAGGCGTGCCGCCTCCGAGAAAGCGCTTTCGGCATCCTCTGCGCGCCCCAGCGCGCGATACGTCAATCCCAGTTCGTTGTGCACCGGAAATGCGGACGGCGCCAGCGCCGCAAGCGCCGCAAGACGCAGCAGCGCTTGTTCCGGTCTCGCCGCGAGACGCTCATTCGCAGCCTCCTGCAGCAGGCGCGCGACGTGCGGATCGGCTTGCGGGCGGTGACGCAGCTGCGCCAGCAGGCGCCTAAGCATTCGGCCCGCCCGGCGCCTGGCCGCCCGGAGTAAAGCCATCAGGTGTGCGGCCATCCGGTGTCCAATCACCGCACGCCCCGCCGCCGCGACTCGGATCGCACCAGCGTTGCCAAACACTCCGGTACGCCCTTTCCAGTTCACGCGTGAATCCCGAGGCGTCCAGGAGCGGCGAGCGCAGCAGGTCCTGCCGCAACCCGCCGCGCAGCCTGGCAAGGGCGAAAACATCACTCGCAAGCGCCACGGCTATCGCGACAAATTGCTCGTCGTCCTCGGCAACCAGACGCTGCAATCCCGCCGCGGCCAACAGGCTGGCGCCGGAGCGCTGCGCCCCGGCCACCCCTGCCCGGCTCACCACGGGAACGCCCATCCACAGGCTCTCGCAGGTCGTCGTGCCGCCGTTGCAGGGCAGGCTGTCCAGAACAACGTGAACGTTTGCGTAGGCGCGCAGGTACGCGTCGAAATCAAGCGTGCCGGTGAGCGAGACACGCCCCGGATCGATGGCGTGCCGCTCGAATATGTCGAGAATGAAATCGCCGCTTTCCGCCACTGGCAGGCCATGAACGTTCAATCGGGATGCGGGCAGCGCAGCGAGCACCTTCGCCCACAGGGTAATGCAGCGCGGATTCAACTTGTTGAACTGGCTGAAGGCGCCGAATACCACCGCGCCCTGCCGTGCTGGCGGCGCCGGCGCTACCGGCGGCGCATCCGCGGGCGGCGCATAGCACCACTGGCAACGCGACAACCGCAGCAGTTGCTCGCGATGCAGGGCATCCGCCGCGCCGCGCGGGTCGGCAATGCAGTCGGTGAGGCGGTAATCGATCGCGCGCATGCCGGTGGTGTTGAGATAGCCGAGCCAGGTGAGCTGCACCGGCGCCGGCTTTCGGGCGAAGGCGAGCAGGCGGTTATCGCGGGTGTGGCCGGACAGATCCACCAGGATGTCGATGCCATCGCGCCTGATTGCGGCGGCGAGCGCTTCGTCACTGAGCTGGGCAACGTCGTGCCAATGCCCGGTCATGCCCCGCAGGCGCGCGGTCACTTCGTCCCGGACGCCCCCGGTGTGATAGCAATGCGACTCCACGGCGGCCGGATCGTGCATGGCCAGCACCGGCTCGATGAAGTAGCTCACCGCGTGGCGGAAAAAATCCCCCGATACGTAGCCGATCCGGAGGACCCGGCCGGGGTTCCGGTCGTTGGCGTGCGGTTCGGCCAAATCGGTGAGCGGATCGGCAAATCGCGCCGCCCACTGACGGTGTTCGCGGGCGATTGCGTCGGGCGCAGCTTGCGCATCGCGATTGAGCATGAACAGCAGCGACGAATGCACCGCCAGCGAACCGGGCTGCACACCAAGTGCGCGACGCAGCAAATCGATGGCTTCGCTCATTCTCCCCAGCGGCTGCAGCGCAAGGGCGAAATTGTGCAAGGCGGGCACATGCTGCGGTTGAAGCGCCAGCGCGCGTTCGCACGCTTCGATGGCATGATCGGGACGCCCGGCCTGGCGCAGGGCTTCGCCGTGATTGCTGTGAGCGTCCGGGCTTTCCGGTTGCAGTGTCGCCGCCCGCATGAACGCTTCGCTTGCCGCACCGGCATCGCCCAGACGCAACAGCGACGCGCCGAGCACCTGCCAGAGTGCGGCCACATCGGGCGCATCCGCTACGGCCGCCTGGCACAGAGCCGCGGCGCGCGCGAAGTCGCGCTCCGCATAAAGACGTTGCGCGGCGGCGATCAGGGGCTCGCCGGGCAGACCGGACGCAACCGCGGCGGCACCGCCGCTTGTTCGGGAAGCCCGCCCGAGAAAGTGCTTCAGCCTCACCGCAACACTTCCGGGTGGCCCGTCCACAGGCAAAACTGCGAATGAGCGTTACGACTCACAATCGAGTGCCCGGCGTCGAGTGCCCGGCGGCAGCGATGCACAACGGCGTTCGTATCACGAGGCAGGCACCCCTGCAATGAGCCGCCGGTAAGTATCCTCAAGGCCGGCAACGAACGCTTTGTACGCCATCAGCGGGGAGCGGCGAATGACATCGCGCATTGCCGCCCGGCGCTCGGCCAGCGCGGCCGTATCCTGTGCCAAGGCGCGCGCCACGGCTGCGTAGTCGCCGGGCGATCCGGTAACGCAGTCGGCACACTCGGTGTTCATCAGCACCGAGGTGCTCGAGCGTGCGAAGCCGAACCTGCCGGCCAGAGCCACCACCGGCACGCCCATCCACAGGCAATCCAGTGTGGTGGCGCCCCCGGTATACGGAAACGGATCGAGCGCGATATCGACGCTCTGCAAGGTTCGCCAATAGTCGGGCCGCGCCAGCCGCGGCAGGAATCGCAGCCTGTGCGCAGCCACGCCGGCCTGCCGAAACGGTTGCTGCACCCGAACGCGGGCGTCCTCATCGGGCATGGCGATGAATACCAGGCGGGCGCCCGGAATGCCGGACAGCAGACGCGCCCAGAGTTTCAGTACCTGATCGTTCAGCTTGAGCGGATGATTGAACGAGCCGAAGGTGATATGGCCGTTTGTCCGGGCGGGCAACGGCCCCTGCTCGGGCGCGTCCTCCGGCGGCATCCAGCACCACATGGTGCGGGGCAGGCGCACCAGCCGCTCGGCATGCAATGGATCACTGCCTGAAAGCGGATTGCCGCTCGGGACTGGATCGCCGCCGGCCGGAGAATCGCCGCTGGCCGGAGAATCGCCGCTGACGGCCGGAGAATCGCCGCCGACGGCGATGGGGTCGGCGATGGCGTCGCTCAAGCGGTAATCAACCGCCTGCATGCCGGTGGTGTTCAGGTAGCCCAGGTAGGAAACCTGCACCGGCGCCGGCTTGCGCGCCACCACGCCGAGACGATTGCCTCGCGTATGTCCGCTGAGATCGACCAGCATATCGAGGGCATCGTCGCGCATCCGGCGGCTTGCCTGGTCGTCGTCGAGATGGTCTATTTGCACCCAGCGCGCCGCGGCCTTGCGCATCCGCGCGGTAATGCCATCCTGCTCCGGCGTGTTGCTGTAGCAGATGATTTCAAAGCGGCGGCTGTCGTGATGCTCCAGCAGCGGCAGCAGGAAGCGCGCCGTGGCGTGCTCTCGAAAATCGCCTGACAGATATCCCACCCGCACCCGGCCCGCACCCGGCCGGGCGACGGGCTGCAAACGCTGGCAGCGGTCGGCGTGCAATGCGGCCCAGCGGCAGTGCTCGGCAAACCAGTAGGCATGATCGCGCTCCGGCAGGGCATTCGAGAGAAAAAGCCGATACTGCAACGCCTCGCGGTCATGCGGAGCGAAAAGCAGCGCCTGCTCGACGCTTGCAATGGCCTCGTCCGCCCGCCCTTGTTCCGCCAGCGCGAGCCCCAGGCCCCGCCATGCCTCGCCCAGAGCCGGATCGGCGGCCAGCGCCACTCGATAGTGGCCGGCTGCGCCGGCATAGTCGAAGAATTGCTCGCGCAGCAGATGCGCCAGGTTGATGCGCGCCGGCAGCAGGTCCGGCCGCAACGCCAACGCCGCGGCGAAAGCATCGCGAGCCTCGGCGGGGCGGCGGATGGCGCAAAGCGCGATGCCCAGATCATTGTGCGCTTCGGCAAAGGTCTGCTTGGACGCAATCGCAAGGCGGTACGATGCAATGGCCGCATCCCATTCGCCGCGGCCTGCGGCGTTTGAAGCATCCCGGTAGTGCCCGGTGGCACCGGTCGCGAGAATTTGGGCCACCACTCTGCGCAGCATCTGCCTTCTCCGTGGTTGAACGCCGTGTGCTCCGATCCACCATCCAGTCAGAGGGCTGTCGGGACCCCAAGCCGGTTGCGCTTGAGTTGCGGCCGGAAGGCGACAAGGATGAAGACAGGGAGAACGGTGGCTGAGCGCTCCGCTGGCGGCACAACCCGGGAAGCCTGTCCGCAGCGGGGCCACGCAGCTACATGTTGCAACGGATACCCGAATAAGAAAAGCCCCTCCGGAGAGGGGCTTTTAAGGAAATGGACTGCGTTTTTAACGGAATCGACTGCGTCTCAGCGGCAGGTGGCCGGCATATACCGCGCAGGCGTTCCGACGCATGACCAGGTGATCGTCCCGGTCGCGGTGCTGTAGCTCGGGGTCACCGTGATGGTAATCGCCTGGCCGGTGCTGGTGCCGGCGGTGCTGCCCTGAACCACGATTGTGCCGCCGTCATCGACTGTCGCAGCCGAAATTTTGCCCGTGACCGGAATCGTCACGCCGGCGCCCGCGCTCGCGGTATTGCCCGGATCCGTTTGAAACTTCTCGGAAATGGCCGTGCGCGCACCGGAGGCGGCGAGGATCAGTTCCGACACTTTCGCCCGGACGGTGTAATCCTGATACGCGGGCAGCGCAACCGCCGCCAGAATGCCGATGATCGCCACGACGATCATCAACTCGATCAGTGTAAAGCCTCTTTGCAGTGCCTTCATGGTGAAGCCTCCTGGTTGCTCTTGTTGATAATCAATGCCGACCGGTGTAGGTATGAGCAAAAAATGTGCCGTTTCGCCCGCCGGGAAATTATGGCACGTTTTCATCCCCGGCCGAGCGCCGGGTGCATTCAAGCTTCCATGCCACCAACCAAAATTCAGCCCGAATGGCCGAAAATTGTCACTCAGGGGATGGGGCGACGCCCCGCTGTCGCGCGATCCACGCTTCAGCAACGGCGCCGAGGACCGGCGTCCAGTCGCCCGCGCGCGTTTGGCGGAATAGCCGCGCCGAGGGATACCAGGGAAGACTGCTGCCGGCGCTCATGTAACGCCATTCGGCCACCGCAGGGGTCAGCACCCATACCGGCTTGCCGAGCGCCCCGCTCAGATGGACAACGGCAGTGCAGACGCTCACCACCAGATCCAGCGCGGCGACCAGCGCAGCCGTTTCGTCGTAATCGTCGAGCGCCGCAGGCCAGTGCCAGGGGGCATCACCGGTGGCGCGCCGGCAGTGATCCAGATCGACGGTACAGTCTCCATACTGGAGATTCACCAGATGCGCCTGCCCGGAGAACGGCTTGATGAGTTCCCCAAGGTCCATGGATCGCAGATGGCGCCGGGTGGCCGCCACGCCACCCCGCCAGGACACCCCGACTTTCGGACCGGGCCCGAGGCGTGCGAGTTGTTCCCGCCAGTAGGCGACACGCTGGGGCGCGGGTTGCAGGTAACCGCGATGCCGAGGAAAGTCGTTCGCCGCGTTGCGGAAGAATCCCGGCAAATCGCCCATGTGCACCTGCACGTCGGGGCGGCCGAAGCCCTCGATGCGCCCGGCGTCTCCTTCAACCGAGGCCGGAAACACCAGCGCCTCCGGAAACGAGCGCTGGTACAGCGTCACCAGTTTCGGGTTGCATTCGATGGCGCAGCGGCCGATGCGCTGCATTGCCTCGCTGAAACAGGAGGCGAACATGATCTGGTCCCCCAGTCCCTGCTCGGCGAGGATGGCGAGCGATGCCCCTGGCATGGGGCTGCCGTCCCAGTGGGGAAATTCGAACTTGTTCGGGATGGCGAATCCGCTGTGGTGGCGGGCGCCATAGTCGCGCCACCCCTGGGCGAACTCGCCGCGTTTCAGGTTCATGTAGCCGCGTATCAGCCGCGACTGATGATCCTGCGGGTCCTCGGCGAGCAATTCATCGAGATAGCGCATGCCCTGCTCGTAGTCGCCGCGCTCGGCCAGCATCCAGCCAAGATTGCAACGCGCCACGGAAGAGGCCGGTTCCGCCGCCAGGGCACGGCGCAGCAACTGTTCGCTCTCCTCGAAACGGCCCAACTCGCGTCCCACGATGAGCCCGAGAAACGCAGCGGCTTTCGGCTCCGGCGGTTCGGCCGCCGCGAGCGGGCGCAACAGCGCCAATGCCGCGTCATGATCGCCGCGCCCGTAATGCCAGCCGGCCAACGCGTACGCCGCATCCGGATGCCCCGGGTTGGCCGCCAGAAACGCCCGGAGCGCCTCGCCTTCCTCGGCAACGCGTCCAATGGCGCGCAACGCATTCGATTTGCCGAAGCACGCCGGGTAGAACGAGGGCGAGTAGTGCAGGCACAGGTTGAAGTAATCGAGCGCTGCCTCGGCCTCGCCGCGATGCAAACGCTGCACGCCGGCACGATAGTTGAGCAACGCGTCACCCGGCCGGTACCCGAGCGCGCGTTCCATTGCGGCGCTCGCCTCGTCAATGCGATCCTGTGCCTGCAGCAACATCGACAGTTCAGCCCATGCGGCGCTCCGATCCTCCGGCGACGGCGCTTCTTCGGCGATTTGCCGGTAAAGGGATTGGGCTTGCAGCGGATCGTTGCGTTCGATCGCCTCCGCTGCCAGGGCAAACCGTGCATCGGCATTCGCGGCCGAGCCGGATTGCTCCCCGGCCGCCACGCCGTGTCCGACGTGCAACCACTGCCTGATCCTGGCAAGCACGCTCGCTCGCGGCTACGCGCGTACCGCGCCGGCAAACAACATCGCCTCGCGTTCCTTCGTCCACGCCTCGGCGTGCTCGCAGCCGGCATACTCGGGAAAGTACGGCCCGCCCAATGTGTAGTGCACCAGCGATACGTCGGCGCAGGGCGCCTCGTAGCCGACCAGATGATTCCAGCGCCGCGGCAGTTCGCCGATCAGGCCCTCGTCGGCCAGCCATTTGAACTGATGCAGCTCCAGGCCTGACGCCCGATTGACATACTCCGGGGTCAACGCGCGGCAGCGCTGATTGTTGAAGATCATCACGCTGGTCCAGTTCTTTTTCTCGTAGGGTGTCTGCGGCTCGCCGAGAAACTTGATCGCCTCGCGGGGGCGGTGATCGTGCTTCACCACCTGCACCGCATAGTCCGGGTCGCGCAACGCCCATAGCCGCGCGATGTCGTCCAGCATCAGCATGTCGCAGTCCATGAAAATGCTGAATCCGCGGAATTCCGACAGATACGGAGTGAGGAATCGGGAGAATGAAAAATCGCTGGACTGGAGCGAATGCCGCGGCCGCGTGAGAATGCCGCGCAATTGCCCCAGCGCCAGCGGGATGGTTGCCACAGGCTGCGTGCTGCGCGACTGGATGCTGTGCGCGAGCACGTTGTAAGCGACCGTTTCGCGGGGATCAAAGCCGATGAATACCGGAATCACTTTGCGCGCATGCCTTTCGCAGGTCCGCCGCCGGCAACGCCGATTGCCTCACCCCTGCAGCACGATCGTCCAGGCAACACCCTGGCGGCGGGCTGCGGCCGCCCGGAACAGGTCCTGCCACCAGGCTTCCGGCTTGATGGTGCAGTGGGCGTTTTCGCCGTTCGGCAGGTGCTTTTGCGCCGGATAGCAGGCGATGTGCGCGAAAACGAAAAGCTCCGCATAGTCAAACAGGTCGTCGATGATCCACGCCATGTCCTCTGCCGGGCAATGCTCGAGCACGTCGGTCGCGATGACGCCGCCGAACCGGCCTTCGGGCCGCTTGCTGAAAGGGGGATACGCAGGATCATAGCAGTGGACGAAATCGACGTTCCAGTAATCCTGCACGCTTTCCCGCACGCCGTCGCCGGGAATATTCACGTTCTGCATCGCATACTGCCGGCCCTTGCCGCTGCCATAGTCAAGCAAGCTGGCCGCCCCGGTCGATTCAATCAGCCGCTTTATCCGGCTCGAATGGAGCAGCAGGCCGTGGCCATTGAAGGTCTCGGCGGGCGGGATCCCGAGCAGCTTTTCGCCTTCTTCGTGCAGCTGCCGGTACATCGCGACGAGCTCGGTGTAGCGCGGACTGGGAGCGAGGCGTGAGTATTCCATCGGCAGACCGTTAACTGGCGGCCAGGCATGCGACATCTGCCTCATCCGCCGGGATGGCAGGAGCGCGGATTATAATCCGCCGGCCCTCGCCCCCACATGAAGATTCTCTGGATCGTACACGGGGATGTGCCATTGTCCGATGGCGATCCGCGGCTTCTGAAATCCAGTCCCCTGGCCGGATACCGTCTGCGTGTCGGCATTCCCGCCTCGTGCATGCCGGCAACGGACGAGCAGTTCCTGATTTCCCCCGCGAGTCCCGATGCGGCCGGGCGCGCCGCGGCCATGGCGCCGGACGTATGCGTTTTCTCCAAGGTGTTGCCGAGCGCGCCGGATGCCGGGGCGGCGCCGCTGGCAATGGCGCTGGCTCACAGCCTGTCCCGGAACAAGGTCCCCCTTGCGGTCGATATCGCCGACAACTACTTCGAGGATTTCCGGCGCGACGATACGCTCGCACTGCTGCGCCTGAGCACCGCGACGCTGGTCAATACGCCTGCCATGGCCGATGTCGTTCATGACCTGACGCAGCGCCAAGCCGAAGTCATCGGCGACCCGGTTGAAGGCGAACGCCGGCCACCGGGATTCGATCCGCCCAGGCAGCCATGGCTGGCGCGCATGCTGCGGCGCGCGCCGGAGCGTCCGATTCGCCTGTTGTGGTTCGGCGGCCAATGGCGCAACTACCAGTCCATGCGGGAGATCTATCCGCATCTTGCGATACCGGGGAGAACCGTGGAAGTGTGCGTCATGACCTCGCCGCTCGCCGAAATCGAACAGGACGTGGCCGATCATCACCGGCGTCTCGCGCCGGCCGTGGCGCTGAAATTTTTGCCCTGGTCGCTTGCCGCGCTGCCGGGTGCGCTGGCCGATTGCGACATGGTGCTCATCCCGAACGACGTTACGCATCCGAAGCGCATCGGCGCCAGCGCCAATCGCCTGACCGAGTCACTCTGGGCCGGACGTTTCGTGGTTGCAAGCGGCGTTCCGAGCTACTGGGAATTCAAGGATAGCGCCTGGATAGGCGCCGACCTGCCCGCGGGGATTCGCTGGGCGCTCGCCCATCCGCGGCAGGTACGCGCTCGTATCGCGGCAGGACAGGCGCGAATCGAGCGGCATTACGTACCGGGTGAAATCGGCCACAAGTGGCGCGAGTTCCTGAAGAGACTCCTCTGAAGAGAACGGCGCGCGTCTGATGGTATACTTCGACCGCTCCGTTTGTCCCTATAACAGGATTTCCCGGGAGGGCGCATGGTTTTGAATTTTTTTTCGCCGAGCAGGACCGATGAATTCGCGAAGACCCTGGCGCAGGACATCGCCAAGCGGTACCCGCCGGCGATCGCCAACAATCCGGAGCAGATGGTGTCCGCGAAGCGGCTCACCACCATTCTTGAAGACGCCTTCAGCCGCGCCCACCAGTTCAACCAGGAGAACCGGCTGGGGATGTTCAAGAAGGCCAAGCTCGGCAACACCTTCAAATGGGAATTGAAGGAAATGGGCTATGACGAAAAATTCGTCGAAATGGCGACCGAAGGACTGATCGTTTATCTCACCCGCGGACCCGGCTAAACCTGGCGGACTTCGCCGGGAGTTTGGCGAAGGTTGAGCAAAAGTTGCGTGAATCGTCTCTTTTGTACGGAGGATGAAGCCATCCGCACAAAAAACACGATTTCGAGGAAAAGCGATAGAGGATGTCGCCTTTACTAAGGTCCTTGCTTTAGTCCGGATAGCTCCATCATCCGGACTAAAACAAGGACCCCTGCGATTTCCGGAGCCGGGAAGGCGGCTTCGAGAGCCGCGGTAGTTAGTTATTGTGTTGTGTAACCTCGTGACATCAGAACAATACAGCCTGAGTCCAGCAAGCCGCGACGATGGAAGGGCGTCGTTGAGTGGATTTGAGTTTCGCGCGCCGTGATGCAGTTCGGCCAGCGTGTCGGGGCAACAGTTGGCCAACGCATGACGCTTGAGCCAGGTCCACAGGTACTC
>Ga0080064_1001840_pt1 | contig 39745 bp, 24 predicted proteins | sample Subgrocontami54m_FD_69260 | JGI IMG/M metagenome (GOLD analysis project Ga0080064, IMG submission 69260) | Subsurface groundwater microbial communities from S. Glens Falls, New York, USA - GMW46 contaminated, 5.4 m (SPADES assembly) (version 2) ...
CCGCGGCCGTTGTCACGGATGCTAATCGAGCCATCGACATGAATCGCGACCTCGATTTTGGTGCAATGCCCGGCGAGGTGCTCGTCGACCGAGTTGTCCAGCACCTCGGACACGCAGTGGTGCAGTGCCCGCTCGTCCGTGCCGCCGATGTACATGCCGGGCTTCTTGCGTACGGCCTCGAGGCCCTCGAGCTTGCCAAGTTTGGACGAATCGTAGGACTCAGGAATGGGCTGGTTTTTGGCGTCGTGGCGGGACTCGGGAACGTCGGACATGCAGGGAATTTCGGAGTGATTTAGTGGCCGAAAATGAAAGGCAAAATCTCCCTTCAAACCGCGTGGCTGGCGAGGGTTTTTTTGGGAAAAAACCGACGTAAAAAGGCCCTTTATTTCGCGATAAAAGGCTTGCGATTTCCGGGGGGTACCCGGAGGGCGGGGTAGCGGTTCCTGCGAAGTCGCGCGGCGGCCGGAATAACGCCATTTTCGCCCTTCCGGCGGGGGTTTGGCGTGGGTTCGGCTCCACCAAGCCAGCCTGGATCTCGGTTATTCGTGGACCTGAGTGGGTCTCAGGGTCTCAGAGGAGGCCGTCTGTCTGGGTGGACTGCTCAACTACTTCGTGCATCCCCCGCCCAACGTTTCCCGAAGAACCTAAGAATTGCCGTGAAGCCCGTCGCCTGTTTCAAGCAGCATCGCCTCAATGAAATCGCTTGTCCCCCTCGCCGCGGCCATCGTCGTCGCGCTCGCCCCGCTCGGCGCTGAGCCGGCGGCAAAGCCCCTGCGCGTCTGCCTCGTCTCCGGGGCCGAGTCCTACCACAGCGACGAGGCCTTTGCGGGGCTGGCGGCGTACTTGGAACGGGAACATGGGATGAAGTGCGAGGTGCTGCGATTCAGCCCGGACGGCACGGCGCTGCCCGGCATCGAACATCTGCTGGCGGCCGACACCGCGGTGTTTCACGTCAGGCGCAAAACGCTGAACGCGGCACACCTGGCCGTGCTGAAACGGTTTTTCGCCTCGGGCAAGGGTTTCGTGGCGCTGCGCTCGACGTCCCACGGCTGGGAAAACTGGAAGGAGTTCGACCACGAGGTGTTGGGCGCGACTTACGGCGGCCCCGGCGGCGGCAATTTCGGGAACGCGGAAAAGCTGATCTTCAAGCCGCATCCGATCTGGGACGGTGCGCAAGGCCTGGACACGAAGAAGGATGTTTACCGGCTGACCAATTTCGCGCCTGACCTCGATGTGCTCGTGGAGGCGGATACGAAGAATGGCCGCGTCCCGGTGGGCTGGACGCGGCCGCATCACCAGAGCCGGCTTTTCTACCTGGCCCTGTTCTACGAGATCGACCAGCCGCCGTTTCAGCGGGCAATCGCGAATGCGCTGCGCTGGGTGACGGCGCCGGCGCCCCAACCGGCGCGCTGACCGTGAGCGATCTTTCGATTTCCGGCGCCGGAGGCCGCGCGCTCCACGGCAGGCGTGCGGTGGTCTGCGTCTGGCTGGCGTTGCTGCTGGGTGCGAATCCCTCGGCCCGCGCGGCGGCCGCCGTGCTCACGGCGCCCTTGCGCGTGGTCGTGGTCGATGGCGCGGGCATCGCACCGACCGGACCTCTCGCGGAGGCGCTCACGCGCATCCTGGGCGCCCCGGCGCGGGTCGTGCGTCCGAACCACCCGGCGGGCGGCGATTCGCTCTCTGCGTTGCGCGAGGCGGCTGCCGCGGTTTTCATCCAGGGGCCGGGGGCGAACGCGGCCGCGGCGGATGTCGGGGTGGTGCGCGAGTTCATCGGATCGGGCGCGGGCGTGGTGGTGCTGGCGGCGACCAGCGCGGCGTGGCCGCAGGGGCTGCCGGTAACCGAACTGATCGGCGCGGTGCCGGGCGGGCCATTCGCGGCGGGCGCACCGATGGCGGGGATCGATTTATATCCGCATCCGATCCTGACGGGGGTGACGCGGCTCGAGACGAAACAGTCGGTCACGCGCTACGACAAACTGGCCGACGATGCGCAGATGATCATCGAGGGCACGGTGGGCGAGACAACGACGCCGCTCGCGTGGGTGCGGCAGCGAGGCCAGCGGCGGCTGGCGCATTTCGCGCTCGCCGATGCCGCGCTGTTCGCCGACCCGTTTTATCAACAGATGATCGCGAACGCGCTGCGCTGGAGTGCGCGGCGGCCCGTGCCCGGTGCGCGGACGGTGGTGCAGCGGACGTTCATGCCCGATGCGTATCCCGGAGCGTTTGCGATCACGCTGCCGAACGGGCCGAGCCTGTGCCTCGATCCAGTGCGCGGCGGCGTGAGCTATGTGTGGGCAGGCGACTTCGTCGACCTGCGGCCGCGCTGGCTCACGAAGGAGGGGAAACCGGCGCGGTTTTTCGGCGACGTGTTCTATCGGGAGAAGGAGTGGCAGCCGCTGCGTGCGGGAGGGCCGTCGGGCAAGGCGGAGTTCCAGTTTCGCGGGTATACGCTGCGCGACGGCGAGCCGGAGTTTCATTATGAGATTGGCGGTCGCGACGTGTACGAGTCGTTCGCGGCGGCGCCGGGCGGCGGATTGCTGCGCCGGTTTCGCGTCGGTGCGGGCGGCACGCCGCTGTCGATCCAACTCGAACCGCAAGCGGGCGCCGAGGTGGCGACGCGCGGGCTCGAGCGCGACGGCCCGCTCGCGTACTTCGCGAATGCCGCCGGTGGCGAATTCACGATCGAGATACGGCGCAAGGCGCTGGTGACGCCATGAATTCGGAGCCAACAAACCGGTTGCCCGCGAATGGACGCGAATCTTCGCGAATCAAAGAGAGAACGCGGATTTCCTCGGTTGCGGTGGTGATTTCTGCTCTGGCATTCGCGGTCATTCGCGTGTTTCGCGGGCGCGCTGTTGCATTGCGGATCGGTGCGGTGAGTTCGCTGGTCTTCGCGGCGCCGGCCCTGGCGCAGCCGGCGAAGATCTCCGGGCAGGTCCGGCAGGCGAAGTCGATCCAGCCGGTGCCGAACGCGCAGGTGCGGTTCGAAGGCGCGGCGCTCGCCGGCCGCGAGAACAGCCAGTCGATCCGCAAGGCCAACGCGCAGGGCCGCTACACCGCGGACCTGCCGGCGGGGACCTACGACGTCTGGGTGAGCGCGCCGGATTTCGATGAAATCAAGATCGTGCTGTCGCTGGCGGCAGGCGCGACGGTGGCGCGGAACTTCGAACTGCGGCCGCTGCCGCAATCGTATGCTTACAAGGTGGAGACGCTGCCGTTGCCGCAACAGATGGTTCCCGAGGTGTCGGGCGTCTCGTTCACGCCGCAAGGCACGCTCGTCATCACGAACCGGCGCGGCGAGGTCTGGCGGCGCGACGGCGTATCGCGCCAGTGGCGACGCTTCGCGGATGGCTTGTACGAGGGCTTCGGGCTCGTGGCGCTGAGCGAAGCCGAGGTGCTCGTGGTGCAGCGGCCCGAACTCACGCGATTGAAAGACACCGATGGCGATGGCATGGCGGACGTCTACGAGACGGTCGGCGACCAGTGGGGCATCACCGGCAACTACCACGAGTTCACCTACGGGCTCGGCCGCGATTCGGCGGGAAACTGCTATTTTGGTTCCGGCATGGTGTCGTACGGCCAGGGCCGCGAACTGCCGTGGGTGCGCGGACCGGCGAAGAAGGATCTTTATTATCCGTGGACGGGAAAGGGGCCGGTGCCCGACGGCCACCGGTCGATTGCGCGGTATCAGGGCTGGGTGTTCCAAGTCTCGCCGGCGGGCGGGCTGACGCCGTTCGCCAGCGGATTCCGGCAGCCGCTGGGCATCGGGGTGAGTCCGCAGGACGAATTGTTCGTCACCGATGTCTCCGGCGCGTGGGTGCCGACATCGACGCTGATGCACGTGGAGCGCGGCGGGTTTTATGGCCATCCGGACCCGTTGAAGTGGCATCCCGATTACCAGGACCGGCGGCTGAGCATCCCGGAACTCGCGGCGTTGCGCCGGCCGCCGGCCGCGTACCTGCCGCGCGGATTGATGGGCACGTCACCGGGTCAGCCGGTGTGGGATCTCACGCGCGGAAAGTTCGGGCCGTACGCCGGGCAGATGTTCCTGGGCGACGTCTCCAATTTGGTGATGCGGGTCGACCTGGAAAAGGTGGCGGGCGCGTACCAGGGGGCGGCGTTTCCGTTCCTGCGCGGGCATGGCTTGCGGCTGGGCGGGATGCACAACGCGTTTGGACCGGACGGCGCCTTGTACCTCGGCCAGACCGTGCGCGGCTGGATGTCCACCGAGGGCAACGAAGGCATCCAGCGCGTGAGCTGGACCGGCGTAAACCCCGTCGACATCCTCACGCTGCGGATCACGGAAAAGGGATTTGCGCTGCGGTTCACCGAGCCGATGACGGCGGTGGCGGGCGAGCCGGCGCAGTATCGCGTGCGGCGATTCCAGTACAACTATCACCCGCTCGATGGATCGCTGCGCCTGGTGGAGACCGATGTGCCGGTGACGGCGGCGCGGCCGGCGGCGGACGGCAGCGTGGTGGAGCTGGAACTCGCGGAACTGCAGCCGGGCTTCGTTTATGAATTCACCGTGAGCGAAAAGGTGGTGAGTCGCGGCGCGGGGCGGCCGTTGCTGAATGCAACGGCCTATTACACGGCGAACCGGCTGCTGTCCGGTCAGACGAAGCCGGGCCCGACGAAACTGATCGCGGCGTCGACCGGACCGCTGCAGAAGCCGGATATCCGCCGCGGCGAGGAAGTCTTCAAGTTGAACTGCATGGTGTGCCACCAGGCGGACGGGAAAGGTTCGCCGCAGGCCGGCACGCCCGACTATACGGCGGCAGACAGCCCGCTGCGGCGGCCCGAGGAGGAATTGATCGCGACGATCATGAACGGCAAGGCGGTGACCGAGGGGAAGATCATGCCGCCGTTCGGCAACGTGCTGCCGGCACAGTCGATTCACGACGTGCTGGCGTACGTCAAGGCGACGTTCCTGCAGCCGGCGGAGAAGCGGTAATAGTGGCCCGGGCAAGACGGCCATTGCGAGTAATTCCAATTTGCGTTCAAGTTGAGACGAATGAAACGGGAGCGCAGGTGGGGCCGGCTCTCCGAGCCGGCCTGAACTTGACTCGCGAATGCACGCTGGAACCCAGGCCGGCTCGGAGAACCGGCCCCACCCAAATAACGCTCATCTTGAATGCAAAGTGGATTAAGCATTGCCCCGAGCGGGTCGGGTTTGGCTGAATCGCGGCACTCGTGAACACCCCTGCTTTCTCCCGGCGCGCGTTACTCCGGAAAGCGGCGCTCGGCCTCGCGGCGGTGCCGTTGCTCAACGCCGCCACACCGAGTGCACCCAAGGCCGCCACCAAGTCGGCCAAATCAGCCGCGGCTGCGCCGAGGGATCCCGTGCCTTTCAACCGGTTCCCCCGGATGATGCAGGAATATTACGTCCGCCGCGTGCGCGAGGCGGAGCAGGCGGCCAACGCCCGGCGGGCGCGGATTCGTTCGCGCGCCGACGCCGAGGCGTACCTGCGGGAGATCCGGCAGAAAATCGCGCAGTGTTTCGGACCCTATCCGGAAAAATCGCCCCTGAACCCGCGTGTGACCGGCGTCGTCGAACGCGACACCTACAAGATCGAGAAGGTCATTTTCGAGAGCCGTCCCAACTTTCCGGTGACGGCGAATCTGTACGTGCCGAAAGGCCGGCCGTTCCCGCTGCCGGGTGTCGTCGGCACCTGCGGGCATTCCAACAACGGCAAGGCCGGTGAAACGTACCAGTCGTACGCGCAAGGACTCGCCCGCCAGGGCTACGTGGTGCTGATCTTCGACCCGATGGGGCAGGGCGAGCGACTGCAGTCGGTCACGGCCGACTGGAAGCCGCAGCACGGTGTCGGCGTGCGCGAGCACCTGCACTTCGGCAACCAGCAGGTGCTGGTCGGCGAGTTCTTCGGCGCCTGGCGCGCGTGGGACGGCGTGCGCGCGCTCGATTACCTGCTGACGCGGCCGGAGGTCGACCCGCAGCGCGTGGGCGTCACCGGCAACTCCGGCGGCGGCACGGACACGGCGTGGCTGTGCGGCGTGGAGGCGCGCTGGACGATGGCGGCGCCGAGCTGTTTCACGACGACGTTGCGGCGCAACCTGGAAAACGAGCTGCCGGCCGACACGGAGCAGTGCCCGCCGCGCATCCTGGCGCTGGGGCTCGATCACAGCGATTTCGTGACGGCGATGGCGCCGAAGCCGCTCATCCTGCTCGATCAGGAGAAGGACTATTTCGACGTGCGCGGGCTGGAGGAAACGTACGGCCGCGCGCAGGCGATTTACCGGCTGCTGGGCGCGGAGCAGAACGTGCGGATGTTCCTCGGGCCCGACTACCACGGTTTCTCGAAGGCGGTGCGCGAGGAGATGTACCGGTGGTTCAATCGCGCGACGAAGGTTTCCGCGGCGACGAGCGAGCCGGAGCTGACGATGGAAAAGGACGAGACGATTTGGTGCACCCCGCACGGGCAGGTCGCGGAGCTGAAGCCGCGGAGCGTGTTTGCGTTCACCCGGGACGCGTCCGCGGCGCTGGCCAGGCAGCGCGGCGCAGTGGCGGGCGCGGCGCTGACGCGCGCGATGGTCGAGGTATTGAAACTACCGCGACGTGAAGGGGTGCCGGAGTACCGGATTTTGCGACCCAGCACCGGTCGGCAGTATCCCAAGCGTTACGCCGGCACTTATGCGGTCGAGACGGAGCCGGGCGTGTTTGCGCTGGTGTACCGGCTCGACGACAACCCGCTGATGTCACGCGTGCCGCGGGGGCCGACGCGGGCGGTGTTGTACATCTCGCATCAATCGGCCGACGGGGAGCTGCGCGGCGAACCGTGGCTGCGCGAGATCGTGGAGGCGGAAAAGGGCGCGGCGATTTTCGCCTGCGACGTGCGCGGGATCGGCGAGTCGCGGCCGAACACCTGCGGCGTCGACCCGAACGATCCGTACGGCGCGGATTATTTCTACGCGGTGCACGGGCTGATGCTGGACACGCCGTACGTCGGGCAGCGGACGCACGATGTGCTACGGGTGATCGACTGGCTGAGAGCGACGGGGCATCGCGAGGTGCACGTCGTGGCGCGGGGCTGCGGCGCGCTGGCCGCGACCTTTGCCGCGGTGCTCTCGCCGGACGTGACGCAGGTGACGCTGAAGAACGCGCTGACAAGTTATCGCGACTTGGCGGAGTCGGAGGACTACCACTGGCCGTTGTCGGCGCTGGCGCCCGGCATACTGAAGGCGTTCGATTTGCCGGATTGTTATCGCGCGCTGGAGGCGAAGAAGCTGCGGCAGATCGAGCCGTGGGGCGCGCGCATGGCGGCGACGTGAAGGGGAGCGAACGCACGTCTTGGGTGGCGCGGTCAATCGGACCGCGTTCGGCTCACCGGGAAAGCTCGAGCACGGTCAGATTGACCGTGCTACGGCCGCGTTCGCCAGCGAGGTTTTGAAATGAGCGCCTATCCCGGCGGCCATGTCATTTGCCGTTTCGCGAGCAGATGAACGTGCAGGTGCGGCACGGACTCGCAGGCGTGCGGACCGTGGTTGATCACGAGCCGGAAGCCTTGGGCGAGATTCATCTTCTTCGCCACGATGCCGGCGACCAGCAGCAGGTGGCCGAGCACGGCCTGGTCGGCGGTCGTCGCTTCGCCCACGCGGGGGATCACCTTTTTCGGCACGATGAGCAGATGGACGGGGGCCTGGGGCTGGATATCGTGCAGTACGACGCAATGGTCGTCCTCATGCTCGATCTTCGCGGGGATTTCGCGCGCGATGATTTTTTCGAAGATGGTTTTCGACATGGCAGCACCGGATAACCGCCCGCGAATCACGCGAATTCACGCGAATGATTCAAAGTTATTCGCGCCGGCTCGCGCCATGCGCGGGCGATCGTTTTCGGAAGACAGCCCACGGAACACTTGGAGCAGCGAAGCCCCAACCAAATTCCCCAAACCGGCGACACAGAGGCCACAGAGATTCCAGCCGAGGGCACAGAGGGATTGGATTATCTCTGTGCCCTCATGATTGTCCTCTGTGAACTCTGTGTCCCAAAAAATTTGTACGCAGAAAACACATGTTCGGACATGGCAGCGCGAAGCACACGGAAGGGCCGCGGAAGCGGGCACAAAGCTTCTGTGTGTTCCGTGGGCAAACGCATCGCCGGCCGGCCTCACAGGAACAGCAACTGCAGGTTCGAGCCGCGCGTCGTTCGGGCGGCGGCGAGGGCGCGGATGAAGGCGAGCGCCTCTTCGTAGTCGCGCTTGCGGCGGGCCGTGGCGCGGCCGGAGGGCGGGATCAGCGCGGGGCGCAAATTCGTGATCAGCAGCGTGGCGTCGCGGTACGGCGCCAGTTTTTTCAGGCCCGTCATCACCTCAGCCCGGGTGAACAGCGGCGTGGCCGAAGCGAGCGTGAGCGAAGCATCCCAATGGTAGAACCCATGCTGCGGGTGCCGCGCGAACACGTTGACGAGCAAGGTGGCCGCGGCCGCGTTGAACATCGTGTCGTAGGTCTTCGCCGCCCACGGATGCGCGGCGACCTTCGTCTCGAATTCGGTGAGGCTGAACGAAATGGCCGAGGCGATTTGCTCCGCGAGGTACAGGTCCTGGCCGGTCGCATGCGCGAAGAGCGCATTGATGAAATGCAATCGGCGGAGATCGTCGCGGGAGCGCGGCATGGTTTAGAGACCAAGGACCAGGGACCAAGGACCAGGGACCAAGGACCACGCGCATCTGGCCGAATCTACGGAGCGCGTTCGGCTTGGGGGTTGGATCTCGCGGTTGAAAGGGCCGGCCACGAGCGGTCTTTAGTCTTTGGTCACTGGTCCCGATCCTTTGGTCTCCGGCCGCTTCGGGCCGAGCGCGCTGATTTCGTCGACAAACTCGGCAACGTCGCGGAATTCCTTATACACGCTGGCGAAGCGGACGTAGGCGACCTGGTCGACGGTGCGGAGCCGCTGCATCACCGCCGTGCCGATCGCGCGCGAGGGAATTTCCTTTTCGTACTGGGCTTCCATCGCGTCCATCACGTCCTCGACCAGCATCGCAATCTGCTCGGCGTCGACCGGGCGTTTGTGACAGGCGGCGCGGACGGCACGGACCAGTTTTTCGCGGTCGAAATCTTCCCGGCGCCCGTCGCGCTTGATCACCACCACGCCGTCGCGGACCAGCACCTCGGTCGTGCTGTAGCGGTGACCGCACTCGAGGCATTCGCGGCGGCGGCGAATCGTCGAGCCCTCCTTGCTGATCCGGGAGTCGATGACCTTGTCCTCAATCGAGGTGCACTTGGGGCAGCGCATGGGGGAGGATTAGCCCGCGGAACACACCGAATACACGGAGGAGAATCTCATGGCAGGGTATGCGGTGTGTTCCGTGGGCCTCAATTCAGTTCCAGAAAGTTTTGCAGAATCCTCATGCCGCCCTCCGTTGCGATGGACTCGGGGTGGAACTGCACGCCCCAGATCGGCAGCGTCCGGTGCCGGAGTCCCATGACCTCGCCCTCGGCGGTGTCGGCGGTGATTTCCAGCTCGCGCGGGAACGTCGCGCGGTCGACCACCAGGGAGTGGTACCGCGTCGCGGCGAAGTTCTGCGGCATGCCCTTGAAGACGTCGGTATTGTGGTGCCGGATCGGGGAGGTCTTGCCGTGCATCAGGCGGGGCGCACGCACGACGTTGCCCCCGAAGTAATGACCGATCGACTGGTGGCCGAGGCAGACGCCGAAGATCGGTTTGCGGCCGGCGAAGGCCTTGATGATGTCCAGCGTCACGCCGGCTTCGCGCGGCGAACACGGTCCCGGTGAGAGCAACACGCGCTCGGGCTTGAGCGCCACGGCCTGCTCGGGCGTGATCTCGTCGTTGCGAAACACGCGCTGCTCCACGCCCAACTGGCCGAAGTATTGGACGAGGTTGAAGGTGAACGAATCGTAGTTGTCGATGACGAGCAGCACCGGTGGCTACAACTAGCTCGTGCATTGACAGCAGGGTCAAGCGTCGCGCTAGGTTTGCGCACCTGTAGCGGCGGTCTGCGACCGCCGGAACAGTTGGACCACAATAAAATCGGCGGTCATAGACCGCCGCTACAGATGGCTGAACATTTTGAGCTGCTAAAAACCGATTCCGCCACCGCCGCGCGCCGCGGCCGGCTGCGCACGCTGCATGGCACGGTGGAGACGCCCATCTTCATGCCGGTGGGCACGCAGGGCACGGTCAAATCGGTGACGCCGCAGCATTTGCACGAAATCGGCGCGCAGATCATCCTGGGCAACACCTACCACCTGAACCTGCGACCGGGCAGCGAGCTCGTGCGCCAGCTCGGCGGGCTGCACAAATTCATGGGATGGGACGGGCCGATCCTGACGGACAGCGGCGGCTTCCAGGTCTTCTCGCTCGCGAAGCTGCGCGACATCCGCGACGACGGTGTGGCATTCGCGTCGCACCTCGACGGGGCGAAACTGTTTCTCGGCCCGCGCGAGGTGATGGCGATTCAGGAGAACCTCGGCAGCGACATCGCGATGGTGCTCGACGAGTGCCCGCCGTGGCCGGCGGAGCGCGAGGTCGTGGCGAAGGCCGTGGCGCGGAGTCAGCGCTGGGCGGCGCAGTGCCGGCAGTGCGCGACCGACGGCGGGTTTCTCGCGTCGGGCCACCACGTGTTCGCGATCGTGCAGGGTTCGACCTTCGACGACCTCCGGCGGGAGGCGGCGGAAGCGCTGGGCGCGTTGGACTTTCCTGGATACGCGGTCGGCGGCGTGAGCGTGGGCGAACCGGAGCCGGAGATGCTGAAACAGGTGGCGGCGACGACGCCGTTTTTGCCGGTGGACAAGCCGCGCTACACGATGGGCCTCGGCACGCCGCCGCAGCTCCTGAAGATGATTGCGCTCGGCGTGGACATGTTCGACTGCGTGCTGCCGACGCGCGTGGCGCGCAACGGGCTGGTGTTCACGCCGGACGGGCCGATGAACCTGCGGAACGAACAGTATCGCGCCGATCCGCGGCCCATCGCGGAAGGGCTCAGGAACTACACGGCGAATTTTTCACGGGCGTACCTGCGTCACCTGACGCTGGCCGGCGAGATCCTCAGCCCGACGCTGCTCACGATCCACAACCTGCATTTCTTCCTCGACCTGATGGCGCAGGCGCGGACGCACCTCGAAGCGGGCGATTACGCGCCATGGCACCGCGCGTGGATCGAGCGCTACGAGGGTTCTCGCTCCGCGAAAACCTAGGGGCGAATATGTTCGGGCTAATGAAAAACCCGCGCGGGTTTCGCGCGGGTCAGAGAACCTGGGTTTTTCGCGCAGCGAAAAACCTTCAGAACCGCAGTCGCAGCCCGGCGGTGTACGTCCAGTATTCGGGGCCGGCCACGCTGTGGCGCGGATCGTGGAAGGTGGCGTCGACATAGCCGCCGACCTGCTCGCTGAACCAATGGTGCGCCTCGGCGCCGTAGTGCCACTGGCCGATGCTGCCGGAGCGCCAGGTATCCGAATAGGCCAGGCGGGGGGTCAGGCTGAACGTGCCCAATGCCAGCTGCACGCCGCCGCCCGCGTTCCAGGTCCATTCGTGATCATAGGTGCGCAGGCTCTGGAGATCCCCGCGTGACCACTGGTAGCCGAGCCCGCCGCTGAGGAAGGGTTTCATCCGGCCGGTGGGGGCGTACCATGTCAGGCCACTGCCGAGACCATGGTATCGCGCGTCGTAGGTCGAGTTGTTGAACGGATTGCGATGATGGTTCTCGCGGTAGTAGTTGTAACCCAGCCCCAGATCGAGGCCGCTCGTAATCGGCGAGTTGGCGCCGAGCCCGGCGATGAAGCCGTCTGCATCGACGCCGGCGTCGCGGTGGTAGTCGACCCAGCTGTAGTTGAGATCCGCATACGTCTGGCCCAGCGTACCGGGATTGTCCCGGATGGAGGGCCGCGGCGCGCCCGACCACGGGGTGGTCTGGGCGTGGCTCGGGGCCGCGAGCAGCAAGGCCGCCGCGGCGAGCACGACTGTCGTCATGGTTTTCATGAGTTTCCTTCGGTTTGGTTGTACTCCAGAAGCGGGTGAACCCCGCCCGCCGCCGCGGAGGGTTCTCCGGGCAGCCGCCTGCGCCCAGTGGCGCGAGGTGATGGACCGCCGGCCGCCGGAGGGCGTTCCCGGTCGCGCAACACGCGGATTTACTGGAAAATGCCGCACCAATCCCGCAAGTTGCGGCGCCTTATGCGCATTCTGGTCACCGGCGGCGCCGGCTTCCTCGGCTCCCACCTTTGCGAACGTCTGCTCCGCGACGGCCACGAAGTCGTGTGCCTGGACAACCTCTTCACCGGCCAGAAGCGGAACATCGCGCACCTGCTGCCGAACGCGAACTTCGAGTTCGTCCGCCACGACATCATCGACCCGTTCAAGTACGAGGTGGACCAGATCTACAACCTCGCGTGCCCCGCCTCGCCGCCGCACTACCAGTACAACCCGATCAAGACGACGAAGACGTCGGTGATGGGCGCGATCAACTGCCTCGGGCTCGCGAAGCGCGTCAAGGCGCGGGTCTTCCAGGCGAGCACGAGCGAGATTTACGGCGATCCCACCGTGCATCCGCAGCCGGAAAGCTACTGGGGCAACGTCAACCCGATCGGCCGCCGCTCCTGCTACGACGAGGGCAAGCGCTGCGCGGAAACGCTCTGCTTCGATTACCACCGCGAGAACAAGGTCGATATCCGGGTGGTGCGCATCTTCAACACGTACGGGCCGCGCATGCATCCGAACGATGGCCGCGTCGTATCCAATTTCATCGTGCAGGCGCTGCAGGGCCAGGACCTGACGGTGTACGGCGACGGCCAGCAGACGCGGTCGTTCTGCTATGTCGACGACCTGATCGAGGGCTTCCTCCGGTTCATGGCGCAGACCGAGACGGTCGGCCCGCTCAACCTCGGCAACCCGGGCGAGTTCACCATGCTGCAGCTTGCGCAGAAGACGCTGCAGCTCGTGGGCGGCAAATCGAAGATCGTGCACAAGCCGCTGCCGGCCGATGACCCGAAGCAGCGGCAGCCCGACATCACGCTGGCGAAGCAGATTCTGAAGTGGGAGCCGAAGGTGGCGCTCGACGAGGGGCTGAAGCAGACGATCGCGTATTTTCGCGAACGGGTGTGAGCGGTGGGCGCGCGAGCGAAACGCTCAAGGGTTCCGGTGGTGCGATCGCCTACCAATAGCTCAGCCACGCGTCGCGCCGGCGGCGCTTGAGGTCGGCGAACCACCGGCACGCCGGGTAAAGTAGCACGAGGACGGCGATCCAAATTAGATACACCGTCACGAGCGAATAACCGGCGCCAGGGGGCGCCCGGTGCAACGGCGAAGGAAATTGGATCAGCCATTCGGCGCTGCCGCCGCGGATCTTCTCAGCCAGCACGGCCAGCCCGTGAATCACCGGAAGGTGCAGCAGGTAATAGAACAGCGGGACGCGGCCAAAGGTTCGGATTGGCTCGAGCCAGCGGGGCGTTGCCCGATCGACCAGGGCAAACACCATCAGCGCCGGTCCGAGCGTCATCATCAGGTAGCAGAGTGACGGCGGGTATTTCTCGCACCGCAGAAACGAAAGCAGCGTGAACCCGGTCCGCGCTTGCGGAGTCCAGGGCAACGGGTCGCCATAGGCATTGAACCAGCGCAGGGCGATGAACCCGAGCGTCACCGCCGCGCCCGTCCAGAATACCCGGCGTCGTCGCTGGGCGGGCTCCAGCCGAAGCAACTGCCCGAATCCGTACCCGAGTGCCATCACGCCGACCCAGGGGATCAGCGGGTAGCTGATCGACAACTGGTAGCCGGAGGCGAACTCGATCCCGCCGCGCGCGTGCACCACCTGCCACAGCCAGCCGGCGGCGCCGAAGCTCTGGGGCTTGATGCCGTCGAGGGCGTTGTGCCCCGCCACCATGACCGCGCCAAGCGCCACGATGACCCAGCCGGGCAGATGAACGAGCAGCGCCAGCACCACCATCGACCAGCCTATCACCCAAATCACGAGCGCGGCGTAATGGTGGAAGTCGAGCGCGAACGCCCATCCGGCCCAATGGATGAAGGTGAGTTCGAGGAAGACGAGCCAGAGGCCGCGGGTGACGAGAAACCATGACAGCTGCCTTTTCGATTTGCCGCGCGTGATCGACAGGAACGCGCCCGTCCCTGCCAGAAATACAAACACCGGCGCACAGAAGTGAGTTATCCAGCGCGTGAAAAAGAGTGGAATGGTGGTCGTGCCGAGCGTGAGGGGCGAATGGAAGTGAACCGAACCCCAGTGGAAAAAATACCGAATGTGATCCAGCGCCATCAGCGCCATCACTACGCCGCGGAGAACATCGACGGCCTCGAGCCGGTCGACCGTGCACGGCGGCGACAGCATTGGGGCGACCGGCGACGAACTCGCGGGAGCAGACTTCATCTTTGGCGTGTTTTCAAAATGGTTTGTCATTCTGAGCGCAGCGAAGAATCCAATGGCGCGACCGCATGCGTGCATCCTGCTGGATGTCAGGCCAGCCCTCCGGGCTAGACTTCGCTGGCGCTCAGAATGACAAGCCAAGGGTTCATTTGCCGGAAGCACCCAACGTTTCGCCATTGGTTCCGGGTCTCAGAATGAAAGGCAAATGCGCCCTGCCTTTTTCGACGCTCTCTTACAGGTAACTCAACCATGCGTCGCACCGGCGGCGCTTCAGGTCGGCGAACCGGCGGCACACTGGGTACAGGAGCACGATGACCACCAGCCAGGTCGCATAGACACCAATCAGTCCGAAGCCGGCGTTCGGTGGCATGGCAGGGTTGGGACCAAATGGATTGGCGAACAGCCAGGGCGCTGCGCCAAACCGCGCCGTTTCGATCACGATGGCCAGTCCGTGAATCAAGGGTAGGTGCAGCAGATAATAGAACATCGGCACGCGGCCGAAGACCAGCAGCGGCTGCATGAGCCGCGGGGTGCGGCCGTCGAGCCACGCGAGCAACATCAGCGCGGGCCCGAGGGTCATCAGCAGGTAGCACAGCGATGGCGGGTACTTGTGGCAGTCGAGCATCGCGAGCAACGTGCGGCCGGCGTTCGCCTGCGTCGTCCACGGCCGCGGATCTCCGTAAACGTTGAGCGCACGCAGCACGATGAAACCAACGGTGAGCGCTGCGCCCAGCCGGAAGATCACCCGACGCCGCTCGGCGGCTTCGCGTTGCAGCAGCGCGCCGAAGGCGTAACCGGCGGCCATCACGCCCATCCACGGAATCAACGGATATGCGACGATCAGGGAATAGCCGGGCGCGTACTCGATGGGTCCGCCGGCGTGCAGCCCGCGCCACAGCCAGCCGAGCGCGCCCCAGCTTTCCGGCTGCACCGCGTCAAACGCGTTGTGCGCCACGATCAGCGCGATCCCGAACGTCGCGATCGCCGCGACCGGCAGGTGAATCAGTGCAGCGAGCACGATCATCGACCAGCCGATGGCCCAAATCACCATCACCCCAATGGCGTGCAGGTCGAAGCTGAAGCTCCAGCCGGCCCAGTTGATCACCGTCAGCTCGAGGAAAATCAGCCAGACGCCGCGCGTCACCAGGAACCACGACAACGCGCGTTTGGATTTCCCGCGCGTGCCGGCGAGGAACGCCCCGGTGCCGGCGAGGAAGATGAACACCGGCGCGCAAAAATGGGTGATCCAGCGGGTCAGGAACAACGCCACGGTCGTGGTTTTCAGATCGAGCGGATCGAAGCCGTGCAGCTGGCCGATGTGCAGGAAGTCCCGGGTGTGATCGATGGCCATGAGGACCATCACGAGGCCGCGCAGCAAATCGACCGAGTCGTTGCGCGCGGCGCGAACGGGACCAGGATTGAGTGCGACCGGAACAGCCGCGACGGTGGAGGCGTTCATGGGGTGGGGCGAACTCGATCGGGAGCGGGTGTCGCCGCGATCAAGTTGGTGGGACGGGCCGAAAATGCGGTTTTCCCCGCGCGCGGCGAGCCGGATTCGACTGTGCCGTCGTCCGCGCAACGGCGTTGTCGGCGGCGGCCGCAAACAGGTGGAGGCGCCTGCTGGCCCGTACGACAAGCTCAGGGCCCCGAGCATGGTCGAGGGGCAGGCGATGCTTCAATTCCTCGCGAGCAAGCTCGCTCCTGCACCGCCAAGCTGCCGATGCGCCCCACGGGGCCGGTGCACCCATTTGCCATTTGCCAAGGCAGGGGCCGTTCCTAACGTTCGACCCTCTTCATGCTCTCGTTCCTGCTCAAACAGTTTTCCGGCCGGCACTACAAGAAGTTCCTGGAGAAGGCGCGACCGACCGTCATCCGCATCAACGAGCTGGAAGCCTCGTATCAATCGCTGACCGATGAGCAGTTGCGGGCGAAAACCGATGAGTTTCGCGAGCGTTTGGCCGCGGCGAGCGACAAGCGCGCCGCCCTCGACGAGATTCTGCCCGAAGCGTTTGCCGCCGTGAAGAATGCCGCGCGCCGGCTGATGGGCCGAAAAATCATCGTCTGCGAACACGAGCTGACGTGGGACATGGTGCATTTCGACGTCCAGCTCATCGGCGGCATGGCGCTGCACCAGGGGAAGATTTCCGAAATGGCGACCGGCGAAGGCAAGACGCTGGTCGCCACGCTGCCGTTGTACCTCAACGCCCTCATCCGCCGGAACACCCAGCTTGTCACGGTCAACGACTACCTCGCCCGCCGCGACTCGGAGTGGATGGGCCACCTGTACACCTTCCTGGGGGTGACCGTCGGGTGCATCCAGCAACAGATGTCGCCCGATGTGCGGCGCGAAATGTACGGCCGCGACATCACGTACGGCACGGCGAGCGAATTTGGCTTCGATTACCTGCGCGACAACGGCATGGCGACCCGCGCCGAGGATCAGGTGCAGCGCGACCACTGGTATTGCATCGTCGACGAAGTGGACTCGATCCTGATCGACGAGGCGCGCACGCCGCTGATCATCTCCGGACCGGCGCCGATCGAGCGCGAGCAGCCTTTCACCCGGTTGAAGCCCGCGGTGGACCAACTGGTCAACGACCAGGTCCGGCTCTGCAACAAGATCGTGACCGAGGCGAAGGAGCTGCTGGAAAAACCGGAGCTCACGGACGACGATCGGCAACTCGCCTCGCACAAGATGCTGCAGGTGAAGATGGGCCACCCGAAGAACAAGCAGCTGCTGCGGCTGATGGAAAACGGCGAGTGGCGGAAGCTCCTCGACAAGACCGAGACCGAGCTGAATTCGGACCTCAACAAGGACGAGCTCTACAAGATCAAGGAAGAGCTCTATTACGTCATCGACGAGCGGCAGCACCAGGCCGACCTGACCGAAATCGGCCGCAACAAGCTGCGCCCGGACAATCCCGACGCGTTCATGCTGCCGGACCTCGCGACGGAGTTCTCCGATCTCGACAAGGACACCAGTTTCACGCCCGAGCAGCGCGAGGAAAAGAAACTCGCCTCGCAGCAGCGTTACGCGGACATCTCGGAGGAAATCCACGCGATTTCGCAGTTGTTGCGCGCGTATTCACTTTACGAACGCGACGTCGAGTACGTCGTGACCCCGGATGGCAAGGTGCTGATCGTCGACGAGAACACCGGCCGCGTGATGCCGGGCCGCCGCTGGTCGGACGGGCTGCACCAGGCGGTCGAGGCGAAGGAGAACGTGGCGATCGAGCGCGAGACCCGCACGTACGCCACGATCACGATTCAGAATTACTTCCGCATGTACGAAAAGCTCGCCGGCATGACGGGCACGGCGGAAACGGAGGCGACGGAGTTCAACGACATTTACCGGCTGTCGGTGCAGGTCATCCCGACGAACAAGCCGTGCATCCGGGTCGATCGGAACGATTCGATCTTCAAGACGCGACGCGACAAGTACAGTGCGGTGGTGAAGGAGATTGAGGCGGCGAACAAACGCGGCCAGCCGGTGCTGGTGGGCACGACGAGCGTCGAATCCTCCGAGGTGCTGTCGCGCATGCTGCGGCGCACCGGGATCATTCACACGGTGTTGAACGCGAAGTTCCACGCGCAGGAGGCCGACATCGTCGCGCGGGCGGGCCAGCGCGGATCGGTGACGATCGCGACGAACATGGCGGGCCGAGGCACCGACATCAAACTGGGCGACGGCGTACGCGAACTCGGCGGGCTCTACGTGATCGGCACCGAGCGGCACGAGTCGCGGCGCATCGACCGGCAGTTGCGCGGCCGTTGCTCGCGCCAGGGCGATCCCGGCCTGACGAAGTTCTACCTCTCGCTCGAGGACGACCTCATGCGGCTGTTCCTGCAGGGCAACATTGCGTCGCGCCTGATGGAGGGCTCGATGCAGGAGGGCGAGGAGCTCGAGCACCCGTGGCTCAACCGCTCGATCGAGAGTGCGCAGAAGAAAGTCGAGCAGCAGAACTATTCGATCCGCAAGCGACTGCTGCAGTACGACGACGTGCTCAACCAGCAGCGCGAGGTGGTCTACGGGATTCGCAACGCGGCGATTCATGCCGAGCGGCCGAAGGACATCATCTTCGAGCAGATCGAGGAGGAATTGCACACGCGGCTCGAGGTCGCCGGCTATGGTGAGAAGGTCGGGCCGACCCAGACCTCGGTCGAGGGCCTCGTCGGCTGGCTGAACGCCCACTTTCCGATCAGCGTGCGCGTCGACGAGCTGATGAAGCAGACCGATGCGAACGTCGTGGTCGCGATGCTCGCCGAGCGGATCAAGAAGGCGTACGCGGTGAAGGAGTCGGTCGAGATTCCGGAGGCGCTGGGTTCGCTCGAGCGGTATGTCGTGATCAACGCGATCGACCAGCACTGGCAGGAGCACCTGACCGAGATGGAGGAGTTGCGCCGCTCGATCGGGTTGCGCAGCTACGGCCAGAAGGACCCGCTGGTGGAGTACAAGGGCGAGGCGTACAAGTATTTCGAGGAGCTGATGAACAATGTGCGGCTGCAGATCTGCACGGGACTGTTCCGCAGTGCGTCGAATCTCGAGTCGTTCGAGAACATGCTCGCGCTGCTCAGTCGCACGGCCCGCGCCGTGGGCCCGACGGATCTGCCCGCGGCGAATGCCGGGGGCGCCGCGGCTCCGCAAATCACCACCACGGTGACGAGCAGCGGTCCCAACGCCGCGCCGGCCGAACAGGAGATCGTCTTGCCCAAGGTCACGATTCGCCGCGAGACGCCAAAGGTCGGCCGCAACGACCCGTGCCCCTGCGGCAGCGGCAAGAAGTACAAGAATTGCCACGGGGCGTAGTTGTAGGGCCGGGTCTCCCGACCCCGCCGAAGACTGTTCGCGATCGCGGCGGGGTCGGGCGACCCCGCCCTACAGTTCGGCGCAGCCCCTACTTCAGCGTATCGACCACCTGATAGATCCCCACCGCGGCCATCGCCGCCGCGGAAACCCACAGGCAGCCGCGCCAGAAGGAGGTCGTGCGCAGCGCGGGATCGGTTTGCCGGTAATTCAACCACAGCGCGGCGAGCGCGAGAAACGGGATCATCAGCCCCTGCGCGACGGCGCCGACAAACACCAGCGTGACCGGTGAGCCCCAAATCAGGTAGAGGACGGTCCACGCCGCCGGCACCAGCGCGCAGAGCCACCGCACGGCGCGCGCGCGTTCGGCCTCCGAGGCGTACGTTTTCATCTTGAACACGACCAGCGCGTCGGCGAGCAGGCGCGCGTTCGAGGCGGTGGCGACGAAAATCGTGGAGTAGAGCACCGCAAACGCGCCGACGAGGAACAGCCACAGGCTCCACGGACCGAACGTCTCGACATACATGTGGGAAAGCGTCTGGATCATGTCGACGTTGGTCACGTCAAGGTGCTTGGCGCTCAGCACGGCCGCGCCGAGGACGTAGAAGGCCAGCGTGGCGCTGGTGTAGATCAGGCACGAGACCCAGCAGTCGGCGTTGAGCACGCGCATCCAGCCCCGCGCGCGTTCGCCCCAGCCCGGCGTGCCGTCGGTGCGGCCGACGTGTCGCGCGTATCCTTTCTCCAAACACCAGTACGGATAGTAGATCAGCTCCGAGGCGCCGACGCCGATGATGCCGAATGCGGCGAACGCGACGGTGAACGAGGCGGGCAGGTGGAAACTCAGCCCTTCGGCTAGATTCTTCGTGGTGACCGCGTACGGCGTGAACTGCAGCGCGATCACCGCCACCATCGTGCAAATCGTGAAGGCGACCACCATCAAGGTGGAGGCGCTCTCGACCAGCCGGTAGCGGCCGACGACGAGCAGGACCGCCGTCACGACGCCAATCAGGACCGCGGCCGCGGACGTCGACAGTTTCAGTCCGGCAATCGCGAGGATGCTCGCCACACCGCCGACCATGCCGGCGACTTGAAACACCGTCGCGGCAAACATGATCAGCCAGAGCCAGAGCAGCCACGACACGACGAGCCGCGGGCCGGGCACGAGGTTCATCGTTTCGAGCGTGGTGAGTCCGCGCGCGAGCGTGAAACGGCCGAGCTCGATCTGGATGAACACCTTCAGGATGCAGCCGAGGATGATGAACCACAGCAGCGTGAAGCCGATGCTCGCGCCGAGTTTGGGCGTCACGATGAGTTCGCCCGAACCGACGATCGATGCGGTGATGATCAGGCCGGGCCCGAGTTGCCGGAGGACGCCGCCGAAGGTGGTGGGCGGCGGGCGGGGGGCAGCGGCGAGCGGTGAGAGCGAAACTGGTGGCGGGTGTGCGGGGGTCGTCGACACGCGCCGGACGCTGGCGAACATCCGGCACCGGGGAAACACAATTTCATGGGCGTTCCGCGGGGCGGCGGCTCATCCCACGAGATGCACGCCGCCGATCCAGCGATTGATCCCGTTGAGTTGGCGCGCGTCGGCTTCGCCGGCCAGCACGCGCTCGCCCGCCGCGGTGAGCGCATAGGGCTCGGGCGTCAGCAGCGGAGTGCGCGCGTTTACCATCGCTTCCAACCGTGCCTCGATGACCGAGTCGCCCATGAACGGCGCGGGCTCCGCCGCCTGGCTCGCGGCGAAGACGTCGGCGAAACTCCGGTGGCCACGCGCCACCGCCTGCAGCAGTTGCCGCTCGGTGCGCGACAACCCGGTCGGGGACGTCGGATATTCCTCGAGCAGCCGCTGGAGGGCGTCGCGCAAAAACGGCAGCGCGGTCGTATCGGTTGCGAGGAATTTGGGCAGCGCGGTCGGATCGGCGGAGGTGAAGGCGTGCCAGGCGCGAGTCGCCAGGGCCAGTTGCGGGCGCGTGACCGGCCGCCGTTGCGACCACAGCGTGGCGAGTTGGGGCGGCGTGAGCTGACCGAGGCCGTGGAACGGTTCGACGCCCGGGAATGCGTTGATGCAGATCAGCTCGGTGTGCGTCTCCCGCTGCGTCGCGAGGGTGGCGAGGATTTCCAGCAGCTGGAGCTGATCGTACAGGTCGTGCTCGAACCAAAGCACGGCGTTGCGGGCCGCACGCAGCGCGGCATTGCGCGCGGCCATGCTCGCGAAGATGGCGGGGAACGGGCCGGCGCCGGCCGAGGCCAGATATCGCGCCCGGACGTCGGTCATGCCTTCCAGGGTGAGTCCGGCCGGCACCGGCCCCTCGTGCAGGAGGTCGCGCCACGGCAGCACCTCGCCGATCACGCCGGTCAACCGAATCACACCTGCTGCGGAGTCGCCGTTGGTGAGGTGAAGCATGACGAAGCCGTGGGGCGGTGCTGAGGTGGAACGCGCCGCCGGGCGTGTTCTCGCCGTACGAACAAACGGCGCCCGGAGGTCGCCGTCCACCTTCCAGGGGTTTAGGCGACGGTGCAATCCCCGCGGCAGATCGCGGCTCAGCCGTTCCGCGTGCCGGGGAACAGTTCGCCGAGCGCGTCGCGCAGCACGGAAGGGTAGACCGGCTTGTAGAGGATGCGGTCGACGTTGAGCCGCTCGTATTCCGCTGCGACGACACTGCTGAGTTCCGAACTGAAGACCATGATCTTGCCGGGATACATCTGCTCCCGCAGCCGCATTACCAATTCCAACCCGTTCATGTTCGGCATGTGGTGATCGGTGATGATCAGATCGAAACCCGGATCGGCCGTCGCCCGGGCCAGCCCCAGCAGGCCGTCCTCGACGCACTCGATTCCGTGACCAGCGCGACTCAGCGTGATGCGCATCACCTCGCGCAGGTCGCGCAGGTCATCGGCGTACAGGATACGCAAAAAGCGTTTCGCGGAAGCCGGGAGGCTGGTGTGAGTTGGCGCGGGAATTGTGGCCGGGGAAAACATCGAGGCGCGAATTATGGCACGCAAGAGACTCGCGCGCGCCGTGCGGGTTCGCCGGACGCGCGCTAAAAAACAATCAATGGTTTCGGCGCGCGCGGCCGCGGCCGATGCCCCCGGAATTTCTCGGGTTGACGATGCTGATTTTTCCCGGCGCGCGCTGCGGGAACCAACGGGTGTTGCGGTCCTGCCTTTTCGCGGATGTCCGGTTCATCCGCTCATGATGCGACCCTCATCCGGAACGAGTCGCGACCCTGGCCAGTACCTTCCGCGACGAAGGTTCGTCTGTCGCGAAGTGCGTCCGTTGGAAGAATGGCTCGAATCCCTCGTCGCAAATGCGTAGCCAACCGGCACGCTTTTTTCGTTCAACCCCTCGACACCCATCTCACAGATGCAAACCACCGAGAGCCTCCCATGAGCACGACAATCGCTGGCCCCGATGGAAAGCCCCGCTGCCGCTGGTGCGTCGACGTGCCTGAATTTCTGCCCTACCACGACACCGAGTGGGGTTTCCCCGTCGGCGATGATCACCGGCTCTTTGAGAAGCTGAGCCTGGAGGGTTTTCAATCCGGGCTGAGCTGGCGAACCATCCTCGTCAAACGCGAAAACTTTCGTGACGCCTTCCTCGGTTTTGAATTCGAGAGGGTCGCCCGCTTCACCGCGCACGATGTGGAACGGCTCCTCGAGAACGACGGCATCGTCCGGCATCGCGGCAAGATCGAAGCGGTCATCAACAACGCCAGGCTGGCCTGCGAACTGGTCAAACAAGCCGGCTCGCTGGCTGCCTTCATCTGGCGCTACGAGCCCGCGGCGGCGGAACTTGCCCGACCGCAGTCCGTGTCAATTTCGCCAGCGTCGATTGGCTTGTCGAAGGAACTCAAAGGGCGCGGATGGAAATTTGTCGGGCCCACGACGGTCTATGCTTTCATGCAGGCCATGGGATTGATTAACGACCATGTCGAAGGCTGCGTCATTCGGGGCAAAGTGGAGGCCGCTCGAAAACGTTTCAAGCGACCGACTGCCTGACCAGACCGAGCATCCGGTACACCGCGCGCATGCGGCTCGGCGCGGTCAGGGTGACCGGACTACGGAAAACTGCCTTGGTTAACCTTTCGCCGGCGTGTAATCCAAATACGGCCCGAGCCAGCGCTCGACCTCCTCGACTGGCATGCCTTTGCGCCCGGCGTAGTCCTCGACCTGGTCGCGGCCGATTTTGCCGACGGCGAAGTACTTCGAGTCGGGATGATTGAAGTACAGTCCGCTCACGCTGCTGGCGGGCAGCATCGCGCAACTCTCCGTCAGCGTGATGCCGGCCGCCTCCGGTGCATCGAGCAGCGAGAACAGCGTGAGCTTTTCGGTGTGGTCGGGGCACGCGGGGTAACCGGGCGCCGGCCGAATGCCGCGGTATTTCTCGCGGAGCATGTCCGCCATCGGAAGATTCTCCGTGCGGCCAAAACCGCAGAAATCGCGGGCCCGCTTGTGCATCGCCTCTGCCAGCGCCTCCGCCAGCCGATCGCCGAGCGCCTGCGCCATGATCGCGGAGTAATCGTCGTGCGCCGCCTTGAAACGGAGCGCGAGTTGCTCGACGCCATGGCCGGCGGTGACGGCGAAGCCGCCGACGTAGTCGATCCGGCCCGACTCGCGGGGAGCCACATAATCCGCGAGGCAGTGATTGAACTGGTTCGCCGGTTTTTCGAGTTGCTGGCGCAGGCAGTGCAGCCGGGCCACGACGGCACTGCGCTGCTCGTCGCGGTACACCTCGATGCTGTCGCCGACCGCGTTCGCGGGCCAGAACGCGATCACGGCTTTGGCGGTGTAGAGGTTTTCCGCGACGATTCGCCCGAGCAGCTGTTGCGCGTCGTCGTAAAGCTTGGTTGCTTCCGTGCCCACGACCGCGTCCTGCAGGATGTCGGGGAACCGGCCATGCAGCTCCCACGCGCTGAAGAACGGGCCCCAGTCGATGAAGGGCACGATTTCCGCGAGCGGGACCGGCGCGAAGGTCCGTGCGCCGAGAAACTCGGGTCGGGGAAGATCGACGCCCGCCCAGTCGTACTGCGGTTTGCGCGCCCGCGCTTCCGTCAACGACAGCAGTGGCCGGCGATTCTGCCGGTCGCCGAATTCGGTTCGCTGCCGCTCCTGCTTCGCCGCCATCTCCGTCATGAACGCCGGCTTTTGTTCGGGCGACAACAGCGCGCTCACGACGTTCACCACGCGCGACGCATCGAGGACATGCACGACGCCGCCCGAGTATTCCGGCGCGATTTTCACCGCGGTGTGTGCGCCGCTCGTGGTGGCGCCGCCGATTAGCAGCGGCACCGAGAAATTCTGCCGTGTCATCTCGCGCGCGACGTGCACCATCTCGTCGAGCGATGGCGTGATGAGGCCCGAGAGCCCGATCACGTCGACCTGCTTCTCCCGGGCGATGGCGAGGATCTTGTCCGCCGGCACCATCACGCCGAGGTCCGTCACCTCGTAGTTGTTGCAGGCCAGCACGACGCCGACGATGTTCTTGCCGATGTCGTGGACGTCGCCCTTGACCGTCGCCATCAGCACGCGGCCGTTCGGGCGGGTGGTCGCGCCGGTGGCGGCGAGCTTTCGCTTTTCCTCCTCCATGTAGGGCGTGAGGTAGGCGACGGATTTCTTCATCACCCGCGCCGACTTCACGACCTGCGGCAGAAACATTTTCCCGGCGCCGAACAAGTCTCCGACGACCCGCATGCCGTCCATCAGCGGACCCTCGATGATGTCGAGCGGCCGCGGATACTTCTGCCGCGCCTCCTCGGTGTCGGTTTCGACGAACAGGTCGATGCCTTTGACCAACGCGTGCTTCAGCCGCTCCTCGACGGAGCCTTGGCGCCAGGCTTCTTCCGCTTTCTCGTAGCCGCGAGCGCCAGCGAGCGGGTTCGACTCGCTGGTGCTCGTCGCTACGGATTTACTTTCGTCGGCAAATTTGACCAGCCGCTCGGTGGCGTCGGCCCGGCGATTGAGCAGCACGTCCTCGACGCGCTCGAGCAGGTCCTGCGGGATCTCTTCGTACACGCCGAGCATGCCGGCGTTGACGATCGCCATGTCGAGCCCGGCGCGGATCGCGTGGTAGAGGAATGCGGTGTGCATCGCCTCGCGGACGGCGTTGTTGCCGCGAAACGAGAAGGAAACGTTGGAGACGCCGCCGCTGACTTTCGCGTGCGGCAGCGTGTCCTTGATCAGCCGCGTGGCCTCGAAGAAATCGACCGCGTAATTGTTGTGCTCCTCGATGCCGGTGGCGACGGTGAGGATGTTCGGATCGAAGATGATGTCCTCGGCGGGAAACCCGATTTTCTCCGTGAGCAGTTGGTAGGCGCGCGTGCAAATCCGGACTTTCTCGTCGCGGGTGGCGGCCTGGCCCTGCTCGTCGAAGGCCATCACCACGGCGGCGGCGCCATAGCGGCGAACCAGCGTCGCGCGCCGCCGGAACTCGGCCTCGCCGTCCTTGAGCGAAATCGAATTCACGATGCCCTTGCCCTGCAGGCACTGCAGGCCCTTCTCGAGCACCGACCACTTCGAGGAATCGACCATGATCGGCACGCGGCTGATCTCGGGCTCGGCGGCGATCAGGTTGAGGAACTTCACCATCGTCGCCTCGCCGTCGATCAGCGCCTCGTCGACATTGATATCGAGAACGTTGGCGCCGCTTTCGACCTGCTGGCGGGCGATGGCGAGACACGCGTCCCAGTCGCCCGCCTTGATGGCTTTCGCGAATTTCGGCGAGCCGGTGATGTTCGTGCGCTCGCCGATGACGAGGAAGGTGGAGGCGGCGGAGGTGGGAGGATTCGAAGACACGGAAATTCAAATAAACAGAAGGTCGCGAAGGTAACGAAGAAGACCTCCGTTATCTTCGCTGGCTTCTATTCAATTCATCACGCGACCGCGAGGGGTTCGAGGCCGCTCAGCCGAAGGGCGCGCTGGGCCTGCGGCAGCATGCGCGGAGCGAGGCCCCGCACGGCCCTGGCAATGGCCGCGATGTGCGCCGGCGTGGAACCGCAGCAGCCGCCGACCAGGTTGACCCAGCCGTTGCGGGCGAATTCGCCGAGCACCTGCGCCATGTCCTCGGGCGTCTCGTCGTATCCACCGAATGCATTCGGCAGTCCGGCGTTCGGGTAGCAGGTGACGTAGCACGCGGCGAGGCGCGCGAGTTCCTCCACGTACGGCCGCATCGCCGCACCGCCGAGGGCGCAGTTGATGCCGACGGAAAACGGTCTGGCGTGCGCGACGCTGTGGTAAAACGCCGCGATGGTCTGGCCGGACAGCGTGCGCCCGGAGGCGTCGGTGATGGTGACGCTGATCATGACCGGCACGCGCGCGGCCTCGCCCCGCTGCTCGAAGATGCTCTCGATCGCGAAGAGCGCGGCCTTGCTGTTCAGCGTGTCGAAAATCGTCTCGACCAGCAGCGCGTCGACGCCGCCGTCGAGCAGCGCGTTGATTTGCTCCGAATAGGCACCGACGACGTGATCCCAGGTGACGGCGCGGTAGTCGGGGCGGTTGACGTCGGGCGACATCGAGAGCGTGCGGTTCAGCGGGCCGATCGCGCCGGCGACGAAACACCGCCGGCCGGGCGTCGCGGCCTCGGCGCGGGCGGCGGCGCGGCGCGCGCACTGCACGGAGGCGAGGTTCATCTCGCGCACGAAAGGTTCGCACCGGTAATCCGCCATGGCGATCGAGGTGCTGCTGAACGTGTTCGTTTCGACGACGTCAGCCCCGGCCGCGAAGTAGTCCCCGTGGATTTTCTCGATGATGTCGGGCCGCGTGAGCGACAGGAGGTCGTTGTTGCCCTTCAGGTCGTGCGGATGCGCCGAGAACCGCTCTCCGCGAAAATCCGCTTCGCCGAGATTGAACGTCTGGATCATCGAGCCCATCGCGCCGTCGAGCACGACAATCTTGGACGCAAACAAGCGTCGAAAGCGGTCGGCGCGTTCGGCGGTGGCAGACACGGTATTCATGCCGCGCACCGTAGGCCGTGCGGGAGCGATGGCAAGTCACATATCTACGAATGTGTATGCGTTGATACGTTGTGACAGCGATTCCGCTTGCCGCCGGCACGGGGGTGCCGTGACGTGCAGCTGTTCTTTCTTCGTTTCCGGTTAGCAGGGAAGGCCGTGTGAATCGGCCACAGTTGCGCTGCGGTAACGCATCACAAACCCCAACGCGCGCCGCCCAAGGGTGCGCGCAAAGCCAATTGCCGGTTCAACCGGCAGTGAAGGCGAGGGGCGAGGCAAACGCGCTGCGCGCGGAAGTAACAAGTACCAAGTTCCAAGTCCCAAGAGGTGCGGCATCGCTGCCCGATTCTTGGTACTTGATCCTTGGTTCTTGATACTTGCGCGCCGCCGGCGCGCCAGTGCGGAGTCCGAATATCTGCCCCGGAGTGCTCACGCGTGCGGTTGTCGCTGTCCGGCAGGACGCGAATACCGCTCGCGAAAACTTCATCGCACCAATGAAGCGTGAGAGTGGCGCCGTCGCCTCCGCGATCGGGTCTGCTCTTGTCGCCGCAGTCAACCCGCCCGATCCATGAATTCCTCCCTCGCGTCGCTCTTATTTGCGCTCGCCGCGCTCGCTCCGGCCGCGCTGCAGGCCCAGGCCCCGGCGCCAACCGTTCGACCAGCTCAGGGCCCCGAGCCTGTCCAGGGGCTCCCGCCGTACGTCACCACCGCGACGCGCACCCCCGTCGACGCGCAGACCATCGGTTCCGCCATCGAAGTGTTTTCGGCCGCGGACCTCGCCCGGCGGCAAATCAACTCGCTCGCCGGCGCACTGGGCTCCGCGCCGGGCGCGCCGCTGTTTGCGTCGGGGGCGAACGGCGCGGTCACGTCGCTGTTTCTCCGGGGCGCGAATTCGAACCAGACCCTTTTCCTCGTCGATGGGCTGCGGCTGAACGATCCCAACACGGACTACGCGGTGTTTCTCGGCGGCGCGTGCGTCGGCGCGTGCGACAGCCTCGAAATCGCGCACGGCCCGCAGAGCACGTTGTACGGCGGCGAGGCGATCGGCGGTGTGGTTTCGCTGCGCGCCCAGCGCGGCCGCGGCGCGCCGGCGGGCCGGGTCTCGGTCGAGGCCGGCAGCTTCGGCACCGTGCAGGGCGCGCTCGCGGCTCAAGGCGAACGCGGAGCGAGCGCCTGGAATTTCTCCGCACTGGGCGGTCACACGGACAACGACCGCGCCAACAACCAATTCGATTCGGCGACCACTGCGCTGCGGCTCGATCACAAGGTGAGCGACCGCTTCGCCGTCGGCTCGACCGTGCGGTGGTTTCACGGCGTGTACGGCGATCCCGGCGATCGGTACACGAACGATCCCGACAACGAGACGCGCGAGGAAAACGTGCTGGCGACGGCGTTCGCCACGGTGACGCTCGCGCCCGCCTGGACGGCGCACGCGGTGCTAGGCGGCCAGGACCGGCGCTTCGTCGCGGAGAGCCCGCGGGCCGGCCGGCCCACCGCCTTCACGGTCGTCAAGAACCGGCGCGGCGTGCTCGACGCACAATCGACCTTCAGCGGCCTCGAGTGGCAGCGCATCACCGGCGGCGTCACGGCTGAGGCGAATCACACCCGCAACACTGGGTTCGGCGACATCAACAAGAAGCAGACGCTGCTCGCGGTGTTCGCGCAGGACGAGTTCTCGCCGCGCGACGACGTGTTCCTCACCGCGGGCCTGCGCAATGACGATTTCGATACATTCGGTCGCGCCACGACCGGTCGCGCCACGGCCGCGTGGCTGGTGGCCCATCGTACGCTGAAGTTTCGCGCGAGCTATGGCACGGCCTTCCGCTCGCCGAGCTTCCTCGATCTTTACGGCCAGAGCGCGTTCTACGTTGGCAACCCGAACCTGCGGCCGGAGCGCGCGCGGGGCTGGGACGGCGGCGTCGACTGCTATCTTCCGAACCAGCGCGGGACCCTCGCTGTGACGTGGTTCCAGACGAGGTTCAACGACCTGATCGCGAGCACCGCGAACTTTCGCAGCGTGGAAAACATCCAGCGTGCGCGCACCGAAGGCGTCGAAGTCTCGGCCCGCATCAATGTCGCGGCTGCGACCGAGCTGCACGCGAGCTACACGTACCTGGAGGCGCGAAACCTCACGGCGGACACGCGGCTGCTCCGGCGCCCGCGACAGCGCGGCAGCCTGGACGTGTGGCAGGATTTCGGCCGCGGAGTCAGCGGCGGCGCCGGGGTCGCTTTCGCCGCGCATCGCCGCGACGTGGACGCGCGCACGTTCCGCCCGATCGATGCCGAGGACTACACGGTTGCCCGGATCTACGCCGCGTGGCAGGTGACCCCTCGTCTCGCCGTGAAGGCGCGGATCGAGAACCTGCTGAACGAGCGTTACGAAGAGGTGAACGGCTACCCGGCGCTTGGCTTCGGCGCGTTCGGCGGCGTCGAGTGGAAGTGGTGAGCCGAGGGTCGAGCTGAAGGTGGAGCCCGCTCTCCGAGCGGGCTTGGGAGATCGCGACACTTGCAGGCCGGTTCAGAGAACCGGCCTCACCTCACTTTCGGAACATCGGATCGCTCTCGCTCCCGCCGCTGAGCAGGTACGCGAGCAAATCCTTCAGCTCTTCTTCGTTCAGCGAGTTGATCAACCCGGGCGGCATCATGGAAACCGGGAAGGGCTTCCGCGATTTCACGGCGGATGCCTTCACGCGGACCTTTTCGTCCGGCATGAACGGATTCGCCATCACGAGCAGGTCGCCGTCATCCTCGCCGACGACGCGGCCGACAATCGGTTCGCCATCGCTGCGCTCGATCTGCTCGCTGCCGAACTGATCGCTGATCACCGCCGACGGATCGATGATGTTCTCCAGCAAATCGCGGATGTTGTAGCGACCACCTGCGCCGCTCAGGTCCGGTCCGACCCCGCTGCCGCCTTCCGTGTTGAAGCGATGGCACATCACGCAGCCCGTGGCGGTGAACATCGCCTTGCCTCGCGCGAAGTCGCGACCGGTAAGCTTGGCCGGCATCGTGGCCATCGCCTCCTGCACGGTGTAGGCGCGGCCGGGGCCCTTGGGCATGATGGCGGCCACGGCGAATGAAGGCGGCGGCGGTTTCGACAGAGTGTCCAACGCGGCGCGCTCGGTTTTGTCGGTCACCGTGGCGAGCGACTCGGTGCGGATATTCTGGATGAACCCGCCGAAGCTCGCGCCGCCTTTCCAGTTCCGCGTGCGCGGGAACCACGAGAAGTATTCGAGCCGCAGCTTCGGCGTCCAACCCACCGTCGCGTTGCGCAACGCGTAGGCGAACGCGATCTGCTGCCGGTCCGCCCGGGACGCGCTGACTTCCCCGACCACTTTGCCGTAGTTGTCGTTGCGGGCGATGAGCGACTTGCCGCCGAGCTCCTCGAATGTCGTGATCACCGGCTCCGACACGCTGAGCAGCGGCACGGTCTTCGCCACGACGTTGGGCGAGCCGAGGTAGATGAGCAGCGAGACGAGCTCGCGGTTGATCAGCGCGTCCTTGTGCGGAAAGAGCGGCTCGAACTTGCTCGCGACCGTCGCGCAGGTCTCTGGTGACGGTTTGCCCATGCGCGTGAAGGCGAGTTCCCACACGCGCAGCAACGGCAGCCGCAGGTCCGCGGGCTGATCCTTGAAGTCCAGCCGGCTGAGCGCGGTGATGAGTTTCGGCTGGAGCGATTTGTCGCCGACGCGGGCGAGCGCCATCAATGCCTCGAGCGAGGCCTGCGGCTGCAGTTCCGCCAGCGCACGGTCGGTCCATTTCTCCGCCGGCTGCCGCTCGATGGCAACGCGCGCCGCCCAGCGCACGAAGCGATCCTTGCTCGCCAGGTGCGGCCAGGCGGTGTCGATCGCGGCGGGTCCCGTGCCCTCGGCGTGCAACGCCTCGAGCGACCGGCGAAGCTCCGCGTCCTTGGTCGGGGGAGGAATGTTCGCCCGCGCCGTGCTTTCGTTGCCGGTGTACGTCACGCGATAGAGCGCCGACTGCGTGCGCCGGCCGCCGACCGTGAAATACAGCGCGCCGTCCTTCGGGTTGATCACCACGTCGGTGAAGGGGAGCGGCTTGCCGGAAACGAATTCCGTCTTCTCGCCGCGGAAGGTCGCGCCGGTTGGCGTGAGGTGAATCGCGTACAACGTGCCGAAGGTCCAGTCGGCCGCGAACAGCGCGCGCTGGTACTTCGCCGGGAATTTCGCACCCGTGCCGAACGTCACGCCCACCGGCGAGCCGGGCCCGATGTTCACCACCTCCGGCAGGCTGTCGGCGTAATACGCGGGCCAGCGCCCCGCGCCGCTGCGCCAGCCGAAGTCGCCGCCGTCCACCGCGTGGTTGATCCGCGTCGGCATGTACCACGGCGTGCCCTGGTCCCACTCCATGTCCGAGTCGTAGATGAAGAGCTCGCCGTTCTGGTCGAAGGCCATGTCGTACGCGTTGCGGAAGCCGATCGTGAAGAGCTCGATCGACTTGCCGTCCGGATCGACGCGCGCGATGTATCCGCCGGGCGCGTACTTGTTGCGCGCGTGGCCGCGGGCGTCCCACATGCGCGGCAACAAGTGGTCTTCGCCCCAGGCGACCATCCGGGCGTGCTCCATCGCCTTCGGCAGGTCGGTGTGGTTGCCGTTGGTGAAATAGATCGATCTGCCGTCCGGCGCGAGCACCAGCGCGTGCGTGCCGTGTTCGCCGCTGCCGTTCATCGGCCGCAGGAACTTGATTTCGTCGAACTGGTCGTCGCCGTTCGTGTCGCGCACGCGCCACAGGCCCGCCTTGTTGCGCTGCTCGTTCACCATCACGTACAGGCTGTCGAAGGCGTAGAGCAGTCCGTGCGCGCCGACTTCCATCCGCGGGCCGGGCGGCGTTTCCTTGTTCTTCTTGCCCTCGCGCGCCGCCGGCTCGTCCGCTGCGCCGTTCGTTTTCACCGTCGTGAAGTCGATCGCCAGGTGCTCGATCTTCGTGCCGTCACTGCGGCCGAGCGGGGACGGCGTCAGCCGATAGAGACCGCCGTACTGGTCCGACGCGATTATCCGCCCCTTCGGATCCACCGTCAGCGCGACCCACGAGCCCTGCTCGGTTTTCGGCACCGCGTGGAGCAGCTCCACCTTGAAGCCCGGAGCGACCTGGATGGCCGAGGGATCGGTCGCGGTAGCGAGTTCGGCCATGGCCCGGCGCGAGCCCTGACCGGGCGTGTCGCCTTTTTTGGCGTCACGTTTTCTTGGCGTGTCAGCGCCGAAGGTCGATGCAGTGACGATTGCCAGGATGAGGAGGGTGGTGCGGAGCATGGGATCGAGAAAAGGAGTGATTGAGGGTGGAACGCGACCTCCGGGCGCGTTCTTTGCCGCAGCAGACGGCGCCGGAGGTCGCCGTCCACCTTTGTGCGCGGCGAGGTCGATTCAGAATCGGTACGTCGCGCTCAGGAAATACGCCCGCGGCTGCACCGGCACGTATTGCAGCATCGTGTCGCGGCCGGTCTCCGGCAGCGACGTGTAGCCTTGCCGGTCGCCGGGGTTCACGCCCCAGCCGCGCCAGGTCATCACACCTTCGCTATCGAAGACATTGTTGATGTTGAAGGTGAACGAGAGCGCCCGCGACCAGGTGTAGCCGGCGGCGAAGTTGAACAGGTTGAAGCGCGGCAGCGTGATCACGCTGGCGATGTTGCCGGCACGCTCGCCCATGTGGCGCCACGAGAGGTTGGAGAACCAGTTCTTCGCACGGTAATCGAGCGTCGTGTTCAGGATGAAGTCCGGGTTGTTGTCCGCCGGCTTGCCCGAGAAATCCAGGTACGTGTCGTCGTCGCGACCGTTGGCGCCGGCCACGAAGACCTTCCAGATCGTGTTGACCGGTTTCTGCACGGTGAAGACCGACCGCACGCGCCAGCGCTCGCTGATCCGATAATCGCCCTCGAGTTCGACGCCGTACGAGGTCGTCATGTTGTAGATCGGGTCGGGATAATACGGCGTCGAACCGTCCGCCTCGGTCGCCTGCGGATTGCTGTTGATGTTGCCGAGCCGGCTCCAGAACGGCGTCACCGTCATGGTCAGCCGCTGCTTCTTCCAGCGATAGCCGACCTCCCACTGCTGCACGGTCTGCGGCCTCGGCCTCAGGTTATCCAGCCGGAACTGTGTCGTGTAATTGCGGAAGAATGCGTAGTCGGGCGCCTTCTCGCCATTCGCGTACCGGGTGTAGAAGGAATTCTCGTTGTTGATGACGAAGTTCGTTGCCGTCGACCAGGAGAAGCTGCGCACGTTCTGGTCGAAGTGCCACACGGAGGCGGGATTCGGCACGGTGAACCGGTTGTCGTACATCGTGGACGGGTTGCCGTCCGCGCCGCCGTAGGTGGGATCCCAGTTCATCCGTTGGCTCTGGGTGCCCGCCGCGCTGTTCAAGCCGCGGACAACGAAGTTCTCGCCGCGGAAGCCCCAGTCGACGCCCCAGCGCGGCGAGATGTCCCATTTGTGCCCGAAGAAGTAGGCGAACTGCCGGGCAATCGCCTTGTCGCGCGTGTAGCCGTTGCCCAGCGCGGTGAAGCCCTCGGGGTTGGTGAGCTGGACCGGCTGGCCATTCCAGCCGGCGACTGCCGTCAACGCGGCGGCCGGCGTGCCCGCGGGTTGCGTCGCCGCGGTCGCCGGTATCCAGACGATCGAGACGGGCTGCGGCTGCTCGACCAGCGGCGAGGCGGTGCGGCCGCCGCTGGTCAGCCGGTCGGAGATGCCGGCGTAGCCGAAATAGCCGCCCGCCGTGAACGCCATGGTCCGCCAGCGCTTCGTGACGGAGAGCCGCTCCATGATTTCGTTCGTATGCTCGTTGGCCACGCGGCCGGTGTTTGTCCACAGCGCGTGCGGCAGGATCTGGCCGTTCGGCAGGTTCGCGAACCGCACGACCTGGCCCGCATTGACCAGCGCGTTGGCGTTCACGCTGTACGACCCGTTCGACGTCACTTCCGCGAGGACCGCGCCGGTCTTGCGATCGGCAAACCGGTACAACCCCGCCGGCACGCGGCCGTTCTGGCCGCCGCCGCTGAATTGAATCAGCATGTTGCTGAAGAAATTCGGCCACTCGAGGCTGCGCGGCGTCACGCCCGAGCTCGAGTTCCAGTCCGCCCAGTTGCGGCTGAACTTGAGGTTGTTGTTGATCGACCAGCCGTCCGCGAACTCGTGCTTCCACTCGATGCCGCCGTAACGCTGCCGTGATCGCACGGCATCGGTGGTGTCGAACGTGGCGAACTTGTCCTCCGCCTCGCGCGGGTACTGGTGCGAGCTTTTCGGAAACAGGTTCGTGCTGTACCGGCTCAACCCGGGAAACTGCTTCGGATCCTGCGGGTCGCGCGCGAGCAGGTACTCGTACCAGTGGTTCCGGTCGTCCATGTACTTGCCGTAAATCTTCACCGACCCGCTGCCGTAGTCCTTGTAAATATTCCCGCGCGTCACGAACCCGTTGTTCATCGGGTAGCCGTCCGCCGGCCGGTGCCCCTCGGCGTAGCGGTAGAATCCGCCGACGCTGTAAACCCAGCCTCTCACCAGCGGCCCGGCGACCACCACGTCGGTGCGATGGGTGGGCGACCAACGTCCCTCGATCCCGACGCGCTCGCGCACCTCGCCGCCGAAGTGCGGCGTACCCAGCCGGCTGATGTAGTTGAACGCGCCGCCAGGAGAATTCGACGCCGTGATCGAGGCACTGCCGCCGCGGACCGCCTCGACCCGCTGCAGGGTCGCGTCCGGCCGGTTGAAGTAACTCGCGTTGTAATTGCCGAACGCGATGTTCGTGATCGGCAGCCCGTCCTCCTGCATCGAAACGTAGTACTGCCCGGTCGCGCCGTCGCTGCTGTCGGCCGAGATGCCGCGCGAGTACACCATGCCGCGAATCTCGCCCAGCGACGAGTTCACGAAGACGCCGGCGACATTCAGCAGCAGATCGTCCGCGCTGATCGGCACCTGCTCGGCGATCATGCTCGCATCAATGGTGGTGATGGCCGTCGTGGCCTTCTTCGCTTCGGTTGCGTTGAACACGCCGGTGACGACGTACTCATCGAGTTTCACGGCGTCCTTGTCGGAGACGGAGGCGGCCGGGGCTGGAGTGGCCGGGGTAACCTGCGCGTTGAGCGCCGTCGCGAACGCCGCTGCGACGACACCGAGTGTGAGTCGGCGGTTCATTGGGGTAATGGGGTTGTTTGGAGTCTTGGGGTCTTCGACGGTACACCCCTCGCCCTTCGGACACCCCTCTTTTTAGAGGGGATCTTCAAGACCGGATTCAGAATGCGTTCTTGGAAATCCCCTCTGGCAAGAGGGGTGGCCGAAGGCCGGGGTGTGTTGGGTTATGACTCTAACGCGGCACGCGCGAATGCGAATTACGGCAGCGTCTTCAACTGCACATTCTTGAACTGCACGGTCATCGGCGGGCCTTGGTGCAGCTGCAGCGCGAGTACGCCGCTCGTCGCACCCTTCTCCGGATCGTTGTCGGTCACGTCGGCGGTGACCTTGCCGTTGATGATGTGCTGCAGGTGATTTCCGTTCGCGACGATCCGGATTTCGCTCCATTCGCCGACCTTGTACGAGGCCGCGAGTTGCTCGGGCGTCGTCACGGTCGAGACGACTTCGACCTTCGCCTTCTGCTTCGCTTTCTTCTGTCCTTCGCCTTTTCCGCCGCTGGGCGGCGCTTCGCCGGCCCGCGGAATGACAATCTTCTGCCCGGGCTGCATCAGGATGCCGCGGCCCTTCTCCTCGTAAAGCATCCCGACGTACTTGCCGGTGTCCATGTCGGCCTGGTACCCGCCGACGACGAAACCGGCGGGATCGAGGACCTTGCTGCGGTATTGGATTCCTGAATTCGCGAAGTTCCCGTCGTTGTTCGGCTGGAGCCGGAACTGCGCGCGCAGCTCGAAATTTTTCACCTCGCCGGCCTTCCACACGAGAAACGTGTTCGACGTCAGTTTCTTCTCGGCCGTCGTCTGGCCGGTGATCGCGCCGTCGCGCACCGACCAGAAGCCCGGCAGGCCTTCCCACCCGGTGAGGTCCTTTCCGTTGAAGATACTTTTGAAGCCACTGTCGGCGGCGCGCAGGCCGCACGCCACGGCCGCGGCGAGCGAGAGGAGAATCAGTTTGGAGCGGAGTAGTTTCATGGGGAGTAATTCGTTGGCCGGGTCGGCAGGTGGGACCGGTTCTCCGAACCAGCCTGGTTTGATTGGTTAAAGCGCGAGGGGAGACAATCGTCACATTGAACTCAGGCTCGCTCGGAGAGCGAGCCCCACCTCTTCAATGCGTTCCCTGCGCATGGGCGGTGACGGCCGTGGCCGCCGGCGGAGTTGCGGCAGCCATCGGATTGGATTTCAGGTAGGCGTTCACGTCCTTCGTGACGACCAGCTGGCCATACATCAGCATCCAGTGGCCGGGGAAGGTGCAGACGTATTCGTAAACGCCTTCCTCGCGGATCGGCCGCAGGCGCAGCGTTTCGCTCTGGCCCGTCTCGAGCAGCTTGGTTGCGGCCACAATCTCGCGCGATTCGGTGACCCACGCGCGGCCGCTGCGATCGAGGTGTTCCGGCGGCAGCGTCATCGCCTCCGGGCCCACGCGTTCGCGCGCGCCGGGTTGCACCACCACCAGGTTGTGCGGCATCACGTCGGGATTTTCGAAAATGATTTCGAAGGGTTTGCCGGTGGGCACGACGAGCCGCGTCGTGTCGTAACGCATGCCCTCGGGCACCGTGCGCACGACGTAGACGTTGACGCGCAGCCCGGCGATGGTGTTGCGCAGTGTCGCCGCGTCCTCCGCGGGCAGCGTCCCGGCCAGCTCGTCGGCGACCTGGATAGTTTCGACATAGTCGCGCGACGTGCGCTCGCTGGGATGCGCTTTGCCCGCCCAGGCGACCAGCGCGCGGGCGGTGGCCGGCGCGCTTTCGGCGGTCCAGGCCGTGCGGGGCAGCGCGCGAATTCCCTGCGCGGCGGTCGGGACCTGGTAGCCGCGATCAATCATCGAGCCCAGGGCGGCGAACACCGCGGCGGGTTCGCGCTTGCTGCTGACGGCGGTGCGGATGGCGTCGCGTTGCGTCGCGGCGACGATATGCTCGGGCCCCTGGTATTCCGCGATCGGTCGCGCGAGCAACGGCATCACCCGGTCGTAGGCGGTGGCGCGCAGCTCTGCGTTCGGAATCAGCGGCAGGCCGCCGATCAGGCTTTGGAACGAGAGCGGTGTGTCCGCGGCTTCCTTCCACACGTGGTCGAGCGTGCCGTCGGCGAGCGCGATCGCCGCCCAGGCATGGGAGCGGCCTTCGGCGGTGTCGTTCAGTCCCAGCTTCAGCAACGCGGCGCGGTGCGGTTTCAAATCAGCCGCCGGCTGCGCCAGCAGCAGCCGGCCCACGCCCTTGACGTCGATTTCCGCCGGCGACTCGATCGTCGCGAGCAGCAGCGCAACCGGCGTCGTGTTCCGCTGCCGGGCGAGCGCCGCGAGCGCTTCGGCGCGCACGGCGTCGGAGACTCCGCTGCGGCCGAGGATGTTTTCACAAACATCGGCGCTGCGCGGCATCTTCAACAATTCCGCCACCGACAGCGTGCGGAGGAGGTAGCGCACGCTCGCCGGATCGCCACCCGCGATCGCGGTGCCCTCGCCGAGGCTCTTGCGCCATTGCGGCCGCAGCTGGCGGAGGGTTTCGCCGATCACGTAGTCCAGGTAATAGTCGACCTCCTGCTTCGTCGCGGCGAGCGCGACGTTGGTCGCGGCGACGTCGGGAAAGAAACTCGCGGCGCGCACCGCGTGCAGGCGAACCCGCGGACTTTCGTCCGAGGCGAGCCGCGTGAGCTCGGGCAACGCGCTCGGCACGTGTTCCCGCCAGTAGCCGAGCACGCGGATGGCGGCGGCGCGCGCGTCCGCATTCGGCGAGTGCAGCAGCCGCGAGAGGAGATCAACGTCGACGACGTTGTGCCACTGGTGCACCCAGAGTGCCTCGAGCAGATGGTGCTGATAGTCGGGGGAATTCCGGTCGAGTCCGGCGACCCAGGACTTCGTGGCCGCGATGACTTGCGTCGAGTCGTGTTTGCCGAGCTCGATCTTCGCCAGCGTGCGGATGTGGTTCTCTTTCCTTTTCAGCAATTCCAGCAGCGCTGGAATTGGTTCGCCATCGATCTTCGGCTGCCATGCGAGCGGCCGGCCTTCGGCGGTGATGCGATAGATGCGGCCGTGTTCGTGGTCGCGGTTGGAGTCGCGCAGGTGGCTCTGGAGATGGCCGATCAGCGGATTGTGCCAGTCGACGACGTACAACGCCCCATCCGGCCCCGTGCTCGTGTCGATCGGCCGGAAGTTCGGATCCTTCGATTGCACGATATCGGTCTCGCGCGTGCCCTTGAGGCCCGAGCCGTCGTCGGAAAGCTTCACGCGGTAGATGCCCTGGAACCCGATGACGTTCGGATTGAGATACCTGCCCCAATACTCCTCGGGAAACTGGGTGCTCGTGAGAATCGTGCTGCCCGCGGACGGGCGCGAGGGGCGCTCCCACAGCTGTTTCATCTTCGGGTGCTTCATCGGGTAGTCGATCTTCCCGCTGAACGCCGCGCCGAAGTAGGTGTTGTTGCCGGTCGCGTCGGTGATGATGTCGTTGCCCCAGTAGTCGAAGGCGCGGCCGTGGGGATTCGCGAACGCGTACGACGCGTAGACCTCGAACTTCCCGGTGAGCGGCTCGTAACGAAACAGCGCCGCATCGATGTTGCGCACGGGACCTGCCACGGTCTCGACCTGCGAACGATGAAAGACGCCGTCACTGAGGAGAATCGCGCCACCCGGCTCGTAAATCAGCGAGTTCGCCGTGTGGTGCGAGTCGGCCGAGTCCAGGCCCATCAGCACGCGCTCGATTGAATCCGCTTTGCCGTCGCCGTCGGTGTCACGGACGAAGAGCAGATTCGGCGCCTGCATCAGCAGAATGCCGTCCTTGAAAAACTGAAACCCCGTCGGCGCATTCAGATTGCCGATGAACGTCGTGCACTTGTCGGCGCGGCCATCCTGGTCGGTGTCCTCGAGGATGATGATCTTGTCGCCGTCCTTCGACGTGGGCGTGCGCTCGGGATAGTTCGGCCAGACCGCCACCCAGAGCCGGCCCTTGGTGTCCCAGTTCATCTGCACCGGCTTGGCCAGCTCCGGAAACTGTTTCTCGCTGGCGAAGAGGTTCGCCTTCAGCCCGGGCGCGAGCGTCATCAGGGCGATCGCTTCGTCGCCATCGATGAAGGGATACGTGCTGTCGATGTTCGGCCCCGGTTTGTTGGTGCCGAACGAAGTCACGACCGGCAGCGGGAGCATCTCCACCGGACCGGGGCGGCCGCTGGCGAGCGCCCAGGCCTTGCGCTCGAGGTTGGCCGTCATGACGTCGCGCTGCGCCATCTCCTCCTGCATGATCAGCGTGTTCGTGATCTTCGGTTGATCGGGATGCGAGACGTACGCGATCTTCGAGCGGTCGCCGTAGATGTTGTAGCCGTCGACGCTGCGGTAGTGCGAATGCCACATCTCGTTCTTCGCATTCACCGCGGCGCGCAGTTTCCCGGCTTCCGGCGCCTGCAACTCGGGGGGCGCCGCGCCGAAGACGAGGGGATACATCTTTTCGGCGACCTTCGCCTCGCCCGCCTCGCTCAGGTGCACGCCGTTGATGGGGAGCGGCGGCTCGCCGTTTTTCGCGGCGGCCGCGGG
>Ga0080064_1001842_pt1 | contig 39727 bp, 33 predicted proteins | sample Subgrocontami54m_FD_69260 | JGI IMG/M metagenome (GOLD analysis project Ga0080064, IMG submission 69260) | Subsurface groundwater microbial communities from S. Glens Falls, New York, USA - GMW46 contaminated, 5.4 m (SPADES assembly) (version 2) ...
CGGACGCCTGTAAATTATTACTTGACAGGTGTAAACCTTTAGTGTAATAGCTTATATATCCTATGATTACCATTGGCGCGAAATTAAAGGCCTTAAGGGAGGAAGAGAATTTATCCTTGCGGGAACTGGCGGACAAGGTAGGGCTGTCTGCAAGTTTTCTCTCTCAGTTGGAGCTTGGGCAGGTGTCGCCCTCCATTGCCTCCCTTGAAAACATTGCAAAGGCGCTCAATGTCTATATTACATATTTTTTTGACGACCCCAAAAAGACAGATAGTGTGGTAATAAGAAAGAATGAGCGGAGAAAGATATACAGTAAAGGTTCCAGGGCAATTATTCAGCCACTGGCGCATGAAATAAGCAAAAAGAAGATTGAACCTTTTATGCTGGTAATGGAGGCTGGCGGCGAGGCAGGGGAACACCCATATTCATCCCGTCACGGCGAGGAATTCGGGATTGTTATACAGGGGCGGATTGGATTTACTCTGGAGCAGAATGAATATGTTTTAGAAGAGGGGGATAGCGTATATTTTAACTCCTCTAAACCGCACAACTGGAAAAATATAAGCAGGAAAAAGGCAAAGATTATTCTGGTTATTCCGGCGCCATAAGGACAAAACGACATTGTCACCCTTTACCCTCGTATCTTTTTCAATGCTTGTTTTTGCGTTTGCCGCTGTTATTGCGGTGGTTTTTGTAAACCGGCAGCAACTGGCAATATTCTTTTGTTTTCCCCTTGCCGCAATTGCTTCAGCCGCTGCTGTTATTGCCGGAGGATGGACAGTATCAGAAGGTTTTGTTCTGTCAAAAACCATCCCTCTGGGGCTTCCAGACCTTCCATTTCACCTAAGACTGGATCCATTATCAGGCTTCTTCCTCGTTGTAATAGGGCTTTTAGGCCTTTTTGTCTCCATCTATTCAATCGGGTATGTAAAAGGGGTCTTAAAGCATAGGCCGGTAACAGGTCTTATTGTATTCTACTGCATCTTTCTTGTCGGCATGTTTTTGGTCACTCTGGCGGACGACGCGCTCTTCTTTATGATTTCATGGGAGGTCATGGCAGCATCATCATATTTCCTTGTAATGTTTGAGGATGAGCGCGCTGAAAATAGAAAGGCAGCCTTTCTTTATCTGGTTATCGCCCATGTGGGGGCCATCGGCATACTCTTATCATTCGGCGTTATGGCTGGCCTTGCCGCAGGATTTGAGGGTTTCAATGGTTATACATTTGACGCCATGCGCTCTACAGAATTTCCGGCGGGATTGGCAACCGTAGCCTTTTTGCTGGCATTTTTTGGATTTGCCGCAAAGGCAGGTGTTGTCCCTCTTCATGTGTGGCTTCCAGAGGCGCATCCTGTCGCGCCATCCAATGTCTCAGCGCTTATGAGCGGCGTCATGCTCAAGACGGCCATTTACGGAATAATCCGCATTACATTTGACCTGATCCGTGTATTCCCCTGGTGGTGGGGAGGGCTCGTGCTCATAGTGGGGCTCATATCCGCCGTCTTCGGGATACTCTTCGCGCTCATGCAGGTTGACCTTAAAAGGCTGCTTGCGTATTCATCGGTGGAAAATATCGGCATTATCCTTATCGGAATCGGTTTGGCAATGGTGTTCACCTCATTTAAAATGCCTGTGCTTGCATCCCTTGCCCTTATCGCGGGCCTTTATCATATTTTGAACCATGCCATGTTCAAGGGCCTTCTCTTTATGGGCGCGGGTGCCGTGCTTCATGCCACCCACGAGCGAAATATGGAAAACATGGGCGGTCTTATTCATAAAATGCCGTGGACTGCCGCTCTCTTTCTCATAGGCTGCATCTCAATATCAGCGCTTCCGCCATTTAATGGCTTTGTCTCAGAATGGCTTATGTTTCAGGCATTTTTGCTTTCACCATTGCTGCAGAGTCCATTATTAAACTTGCTTATACCGCTTGGCGCAGCGCTTCTCGCACTCGCGGCTGCTTTGGCTGCTGCCTGTTTTGTAAAGGCATTCGGCGTAACATTTTTAGGCCGGCAGCGGAGCAATAATCCGGATATCCGGGATGTCGGCTGGTCTATGAGAATCGGGATGATTCTAACCGCATGTATGTGCCTCGGCCTGGGCATCCTGCCGACAATAACGATTGAGTGGATGGATACGGTGCCGCAGAGACTGCTTGGGGCAAAGATTGCCGCTTCTGCAGGGGCATTCGGGTGGATGTGGCTTACGCCTGTAGCGCACGAGCGGGCATCATACTCCGGGCCGATTGTATTTATATGGGTTGCAGCCATTGTTGTGCTGATATATATCTTCCTACATACACGGAAGACGGCCATACACAGGGTTCCCATATGGGATTGCGGCTTTGGAAAGCTTAACGCCAGGATGCAGTATACCGCCACGGCCTTTTCCATGCCGATTCGGAGGATATTTGGATTTCTTTTTTATATTAAGGAACAGGTGAGAACGACTCAATCTACGGGAAGTATGGCATATCCTGAAAGATTGCAGTATCACCTTCGGGTGAGAGACCGTTTCTGGAATTTATTCTACAAACCTGTGGCTGATGTAAGTTTCTGGGTGTCCAGAAGGCTTGGAAGGCTTCAACAGGGGCGAATACAGGTTTATCTTATATACTCGTTCGTAACGATTCTGATATTGCTGGTATTGTCATAATGGAATATTTTCTCGCGGAAATTTTACAGATCATTGTCCTGCTTTCGGCTGCGCCTTTATTTGTAGGATGGATAAGGATGCTTAAATGTTGGGCTCAGGGCCGCTCATCCAGCGGACTTTTTCAGCCATACAGGGATATTGTGAAGCTGTTTCACAAGGATGTCCTGCTTGCTGAAAATGCATCGTGGATATTCCGTTTTACCCCTTATCTCGTCTTTAGCGTATTCATGCTGGCAGGCGGGATTATACCGATACTTTCCTCTGACCTGCCTCTGTCGGCGACTGCGGATGTAATCGTGCTTGTGGCGTTGTTCGCTATTGCCAGGTTTTTTACGGCCCTTGCCGGGATGGACATCGGCACGGCATTCGGAGGCATGGGGTCAAGCCGTGAGACGATGATAGCATCGCTTGCGGAACCCGCTATGCTGATGGTGGTATTCGCCGTATCGTTGGTCAGCCATTCAACATCCCTCTCGCAGATAGTAATAGCGTTTGGCCATGGACTGCTGGTACTGAGGCCGTCGCTTGCATTTGCGCTTTTAGCGTTTATATTGATTACATTGGCGGAAACCGGAAGGATACCGGTGGACAATCCGGCTACCCATCTGGAATTAACAATGATACACGAGGCCATGATACTGGAATATTCCGGAAGACATCTTGCGCTCATGGAATGGGGCAGCATGATGAAACTCTTTCTTTTTACAACACTGGGGATAGCGTCTTTCTTTCCATGGGGTATTGCTGATAAAAATGATATAGCAACGGTTGTGTTAGCCGTTCTTTTTCTTGCAATAAAGCTGGCTGTTGCCGGCGTCGGCCTTGTTTTAATAGAGACAGGGCTGGCAAAGATGCGTATCTTTCGTGTGTCTGAATTTTTAGGAAGCGCATTCCTGTTCGCCACATTAGGGATGCTTTCGTATTTTATGCTGGAATAAATAAGGCAGGGATTAGGGGTTATAAGTATGTCTACAAACATTGCAGCCCAGATAAATAGTCTATTGGCGGCGCTTATTCTGCTTACTGCCTTCGGGCTTCTTGTGCAAAGGAGGATTTACGGGCTTTTGCATCTCTTTGCATGGCAGGGTCTTTTCCTTTCTATAAGCACTGCAGTTGTGGGATTTGTTGCAGGCGCGCACCATCTTTATATTTCATCTATTTTGACGCTGGCCATTAAGGTGATACTGCTGCCGTATATACTCCATGTCCTTATAATCCGCCTGCATATACGGAAGGATATAGATACCGTGGTAAATATTCCCACTACCATGCTCATGGGGATTGCCATTGTGATATTCTCGTATCACCTGACCGCTCCTATCCGGGAACTTTCTACGCTTGTAACAAAGTCCACCCTTGCGGTTGCCCTTGCAACTGTCATGTTAGGGCTTCTCATGATGATTACCAGAAGGCATGCGGTTACGCAGATAATAGGATTTCTTGCAATGGAGAACGGCCTTTTCTTTGCCGCTACAAGCGCAACCTACGGCATGCCGCTTGTTGTTGAACTCGGTGTTGCGCTTGACATTCTGATCGCAGCATTCATATTCGGCATATTCTTCTTCCATATCAGCACCACCTTTGAGTCGCTTGATGTGGAGCAGATGGCGAGACTCAAGGAGGAAGACTGATACTTCTCGTTCTATTAGGCATATCATTTTTTGCGGCAGTCATCCTTGCCTTTGTGGGCGACAGAAAATATGCGCCTGAGATAAACATCCTCGGCTCTGCCGCCACATTTCTGGCAGGGGTTGGCCTTGCGGTTCAGGTCTATAGGCATGGGCCGATGCTTGCCGGCAACAAATTATTTTTTGTTGATGCCTTTAATGTCTATCTCGCTGTTCTCACATCATTTGTATCAATGACAACCGCTGTCTTTAGCAGGAGATATATGAGGCGGGAAATGGAGCGCGGCCGCGTTGGCCATTGGGGCATGCGCTTTTATCATGCCATGTTCCAGCTCTTTATCTTCGCCATGCTCCTGGCCCTCCTTACAAATAATCTTGGAGTTCTATGGATTGCAATGGAACTTGCAACTCTATCCACAGTCCTTCTTGTTTCCCTCTACCGCACTCCGGCGGCGATTGAGGCGGCATGGAAATATTTTATCCTCTGCGGCGTCGGCATTGCTTTGGCGCTGTTCGGGACAGTGCTATTATATTTTGCCGCAGAAAAGGTTTTGGGCGAAGGCGGCGAGGCGCTTCTCTGGACAAACTTAAATCAGGTAAAAGATAAACTTGAGCCAACGGTTCTCTCGCTTGCCTTTGTATTCTTAATGGTTGGTTACGGCACAAAGGTTGGACTTGTCCCTTTACACAACTGGCTCCCTGATGCCCACAGCGAAGGCCCGACGCCAATCTCTGCTGTCCTTTCTGGATTGTTGTTGAATATCGCCCTCTATGCGCTGGTAAGATGCAAGGCTCTTGTAGACGGCGCTACAGGCACGCATCAGGCAGGCTATATCATGATGGGATTCGGGCTTTTGTCTATTCTTGTTGCAGGCTTTTCCCTTTTGAGGCAAAAGGATATAAAAAGGATGTTTGCGTATTCATCCATAGAGCATATGGGCATAGCGACTTTTGCATTCGGCCTCGGCGGGCCGATAGCCACATTCGGCGCATTACTGCATATGCTTATGCACAGCCTGACAAAGTCATCCATATTTTTCACCGTAGGCCATGCCTCACAGATGCACGACACGCAGGAGATGAGCAAGATAAAGGGTCTCATAAGGGGAAACCCGCTTGTTGGCTGGGGGCTTATGCTGGGTGTTATGGCGATTGCCGGAATGCCGCCGTTCGGTATATTTACGAGCGAATTTTTGATACTCACTGCAACTATAAAGGATGCGCCGTTTTTAGCGCCTTTTCTCCTTTTGGGGCTTGCCGTTACATTCGCAGCGCTTTTTATAAGGGTTCAACCAATGATTGCCGGTGAGATTCCTGCAAACCAGCAGTTTTTAAAAGTCGCCCATCTGCCGGTGATTCTGCACATGGTATTGGTGCTTATCATTGGCATCTATATGCCAAATTTTCTGGCTGAGTGGTTTAATACTGCAGCGGCCTTATTTAAATAAAAATATGAGCACACTAAAAGACAATACAATTTCTTTGATAGGAATAGAGGCAAGATTTGATGAAGGGCAGTATCCTAAAGATGTACCTGCTTGTATCGTTCCGCGAGAGCGGTTTGCAGAAGTTGCAAAGGCGATTAAATCTGCTGGGGCGAGGCTTGTTGCAGAGTGGGCGACAGATGAGACTCCCTTCGGCAGAGGCTTCGGCATTTATGCCTGCTATGCAAAAGATAGAGGATATCTCATCATAAAAACTTATACTCCTTTTGAAGACCCCACATTTCCAAGCCTCACAAAGAAATTTGTTGCAGCCTATCGGTTTGAGCGGCAGATGAAAAGTCTTATAGATGTTAATCCAATTGGTCATCCAGACCCAAGGCCTTGGATAAAGCATGAGGACTGGCCTGATGATGCATATCCGCTCAGAAAATCCTTTGATGCGTCAAAGCCGATGCCGAGGGTAAAAGGGGAATATCCATTCATAAGGGCAGAAGGCGAAGGGGTTTATGAAATACCTGTAGGTCCTGTTCATGCAGGCATTATTGAACCGGGTCATTTTCGTTTTCAGGCAGTTGGAGAGGATATAATTAATCTTGAGGAAAAACTTGGCTATGCCCATAAGGGCATAGAAAAGAGGTTTGAATCCCTTTCATGGGAATATGGCGTAAAACTGGCAGGCCGCGTATCCGGCGATACCACTGTTGCCCACAGCCTTGCATACTGCATGGCATTAGAGTCAATGGCAGGGTGCAATCCCCCTCAGCGGGCATTATGGCTTCGGGCATTGATGCTGGAAAGGGAGCGCGTAGCAAATCATCTCGGAGATGTAGGCGCAATCTGCAATGATGCCGCCTTTACATTTCTTTTATATCAGTTCTCAATACTTAAAGAGAGGCTTCTCCGCACAAACTTAAAACTCTTTGGCCACAGGTTTATGATGGATAGGATTATTCCAGGCGGAGTGACAGTTGATATAAATAAAGACGCTCAAGGAGAGTTGCTCTATGAGATGGACTGGCTTATAAAGGAATTTGAAAGGCTTGTTACTATCTATGATGAAAACCCATCCCTTGAAGATAGAGTAAGGGATACCGGGGTTTTAACACCTGATAAGGCAAAGGAGTTTGGTGTTGTTGGATTTGTGGCAAGGGCAAGCGGCCAGAACCTTGACTGCCGCATACAGAGTCCGTTCCCACCTTATAACATCATTATCCCTAAGATAGCAGTCCTTCAATCAGGTGATGTTCATGCCCGCGCATGGGTGCGCATAGAGGAGATAAGAGACTCTATTCGGCTTATCCGCGAAATAATCAATAATATGTCAGATGGTCAAATTGTTGACCCAAGCCTCCGGTCCCAAGTCTCCAGCCCACAGCCTCATATGGCTGGCTTTGCAGTTGTTGAAGGATGGCGCGGAGAAATCGTTTACTGGATTCAGTCCGGGCCAAAGGGCGAGATAAACAGGTGTATGGTGAGAGACCCGTCCAGCGTCAACTGGCTTGCTTTGGAGCAGGCGATTCATGGGAATATTGTCCCTGATTTTCCATTGTGTAATAAGAGTTTCAATCAGTCTTATTCAGGACACGACCTATGATTAGGATACTTCATCAGATATTCAGGACAAGGATAGTTACCGAGCCTCTTCCTCCTTTAGTAGAGGCTGAGATAGAGGAAGTAGGCGCAAGGCTTGAAGAGGCTATAAGAAAGCGTTTTCGCAGAAGCCTTACTATAAGGGAGGTAGATGCAGGTTCATGCAACGGTTGTGAACTTGAGATTCATGCTATAAATAATCCAATCTATAACTGCGAAAGATTCGGCATACACTTTACTGCATCGCCGCGATTTGCCGATATGCTTCTTGTAACAGGGCCTGTTTCAAGAAACATGGAGATAGCATTGCGGCGGACATACAATGCAACACCCTCGCCAAAACTTGTTGTCGCAGTCGGAGACTGCGGATATAATGGCGGCATATTCGGCAGAAGTTATGCCTCCCTCGGCGGTGTCGGCGAGGTATTGCCTGTGGATGTCTATATTCACGGCTGCCCGCCCACGCCAACGGTAATACTTCAAGGAATATTGAAGGCAGTTGAACCCAAAGGCTGTTGAATATTCTCAAGGGACACTGATAAGCCGCCCTGTCCCTTTTTTCCAACCTACATATCCCTTGACTTTACTGCCTCAAAGCTCTATTTTAGAATACAGACTACAGACCATAGTTGCAATCCGTAGCGCCGGGGTTTATCCCCGACTAATTAGTTGCCGCGCCCAAAGGGCACCCGGGGCAACGCTACTTTTAGGTCTTGAGTCTTAAATATGAACATAAAAAACCTATTCAGACCAAGCTATCTTAAGATAGCAGTTGGAATCAGCGCCCTTTTTGCAGTTATTTACCTCATATCTCCTTCCTTCTTTGAACTTCTGGAGTTAAAAACCATAGATGCAAGATTTAGAGGCAGGCCGCCTGTTGCGGCCGGCAAAGAGGTTGTTATAGCCGTTATAGATGAGAAGAGCCTTGATGAGATTGGCAGGTGGCCGTGGCCAAGGACAACCATTGCAAGGCTTGTTGATGTCCTGACATCATATGGCGCCGGGGTTATAGCCTTTGATATAGTATTTTCCGAACCTTCTGAACACTCCGAGATCAATGCCCTGCTCTCATTAAAAAGGAAATACAAAGGGACTGATGGCCCACCCACTGGCTTTATAGATTATATAAATAAGGTTAAGGCAGATATTGATCCTGATATTCAACTTGGTAAGGCTGTAAAAAAATCAGCAAGGGTGGTTTTGGGATATTTTTTCCACTTTGACAAAGGCGCTGTGTCAAAAGAAGGGCGGGAGTTGTCCCATAATTATCATGATGTTGAGGTCTTAAAACAGGGGGAAGTCAATATATTAAACGCATCTGCCATAGAGACAAACACAGATGTAATAGCAAAGGATGCAAAGGATTTTGGATATTATAACATAGTCCCTGATAATGACGGCTCTGTAAGATGGGACCCCCTTGTTATAAAATATAAGGATAGGTATTATGCCCCGCTTTCCATGCAGGCGCTCCTGGCATATCTTGGAGACCCGCCTTTATCCATTAAGCTTTCGGATTATGGAGTGGCAAATATAAAGCTGGGGGAGACGTCCATACCTGTAGATGAATCAGGAAGGCTGCTCATTAACTATTACGGCGGCCAGAAGATTTTCCCTCACTATTCCATTGCGGATATAATGAACGGCCGCATAGAAAAGGAAAAACTAAAGGACAAGATAGTTCTGATCGGCTCAACTGCAATCGGCATTTATGATATGAGGGTAACCCCGTTTGAAGGGATATATCCCGGCGTAGAGATACATGCCACAGTTATAGATAATATCCTTAATAAACGGTTTCTTGTAAGGCCCCAGTGGTTTGGCCTGCTTGACATATTGGTCATTCTTGGGATAGGAGTCCTTTTTGGCATTGTTATTCCGAGATTAAATGTTATGGCAGGGATATTTGCTGTTGTCTCACTTCTTGGCGGCTATGTCTATTTAAGCGCATATCTGTTCAACAACGAGGGTATGCTGACTAACATAACCTATCCTGTTCTTACCGGCAGCATTGCCTACCTGTGCCTCACCCTTTACCGTTATGCGATGGAGGCAAGGGAAAAGAAGAAGATTAAAAACACATTTCAGTATTATGTCGCAGCCCCTGTAATGGAAGAGCTCCTTAAACACCCTGAAAAGCTCAAACTCGGCGGAGAGGAAAAAGAGCTCACAGTCCTTTTCAGCGATATAAGGCGGTTTACCACTATCTCTGAAGGATTAAGACCAAATGCAGTCATCAATTTTCTGAACGAGTATCTGAGTGCTATGTCTGATGTTGTTTTTAAGTATGAGGGGTATCTTGATAAATATATAGGCGATGCAATCATGGCTGTTTACGGCGCGCCCCTTATGCAGGAAGACCATGCAAAAAAGGCGTGCCTTACAGCGATTGAGATGATGGATAGATTAAACAGCATGAGGCAGACATGGGAGGCAAGGGGGCTTCCGCATCTGGACATCGGCATCGGAATAAACACAGGGAATATGGTTGTGGGCAATGTCGGTTCAGAGCAGAAGTATGATTATACGGTGATTGGGGATAATGTGAACCTTGCTTCAAGATTGGAGGGTTTAAATAAGTTGTATGGCACAAACATAATAATAAGCGAAAGAGTGCTGAAAGAGATTGAAAGGGAACTGTTATGGAGGGAGCTTGATATTGTACAGGTAAAAGGCAAAACAGAGGCCAAAACAATATATGAACTTATAGGGAGAAAAGGCATTCCGAACATGGAAGAGGTAGTGGAGGCCTTTCATAAGGCCGTAGGATATTACAGGGAAAGAAGGTGGGAAGAGGCAGAGAGGCAATTCAATGCTGTCATAGATTTAAAACCGGACGACACCCCTTCAAAACTCTATATTCAAAGAAGCCGGCAGTTTATAACCAACCCGCCTCCCGATAACTGGCAGGGTATCTTCATCACGAATCTTTAGTCGGATTTCCTTTTCATGCCTAACCTTGATTGACTTTGAAATAAAAAGGGTTTACAATCCGTTTAAGTTTATTTCGCTAAAAAGTCCCGCCAAAGGATATTTGTTAAAATTAGGGCTTATCCAACCAATGGATAAGGAGACACCTATGAGAAAGAAATTCAATAATATCTTTTTACCTGCTCTTCTATTCTTCTCTCTATGCCTGCATGGAAATGCCTATTCAATCAATGTTTCCTTCGGTCTCCAGATAGGCTCTGGAGAGGGGAGCGGAAACGGACAATTCTATGAACCCACAGGGATTGCAGTGTTTTCTGACAACAGGATTTATGTTGTGGACTCTGAAAACAACAGGGTGCAGATTTTTGATCAGAGCGGCCAGTTTATAAAGACATTCGGCGTGAAAGGCAAAGAAACCGGCCAATTCCGCATGCCTTATGGCATAGCAATAGGGACAGACGGGAGATTATTTGTAACAGACAGCAAAAACAGCCGTGTGCAGGTCTTTGATAAAGACGGCGGTTTTTTATACGGCTTTGGCAGAGATGGGAGCCGGGATGGCGAACTCAGCTACCCTCTGGGGATTGCGCTTGATAATCAGGAAAGGGTTTTTGTCGCTGATTCAGGAAACAGCAGAATCTCGGTATTTACAACAGACGGAATATTCCTTGATACTATCGGCGCTAAAGGCGAAGGTAAAGACCAACTCCGCGACCCGGCAGGAGTGGCAGTTGCCATTGACGGCAGGGTATGGGTAACTGACACAGGAAATAACAGGGTGCAGGTTTTTGATAAAGAATGGAATCATTTGACCTCAATTGGCTCAAGCGGGCCAGGCAGGGATAATTTTTCAGGGCCAACAGGCATTTCAGTCGACCCTTCAGGGAAGGTAGTGGTTATTGACAGTGGAAATAACAGGGCGCACATCCTGAATAGCAAAGGGGGGTTTGTTAGTTTATTCGGCAGCAAAGGAAACGGCAGGACGCAGTTTAAAGACCCGCAAATGCTCTCTCTGCATAGCGGCCTTTGCTATATCGTTGACAGAGGCAATAACAGGGTGCAGGTATTTTCTCTTGCAAAAGAAGAAGGCTTGCCTGCCGCGCCGGGGGCGGAGCAGGCAGGCGCATCATTATTTCAACCGTTTGTGCATGCCCATTTAGAGCCAAGGGTTTCTTTTCATAAAAACATTACTGCATCAGCAGAGGATATTGCTGTTGGCAACTCAGGAAACCTCTTTGTTCTGGACAAAGAAGGGGCCAAAGTTGTTATCATGGACATTGATGGAAATGTTGTTAGAAGTTTTGGAAGCAAAGGCAAAAAACAGGGCATGTTCAGAGAGCCATCCAGTCTGGCGCTTGATGAGAATGACAATATCTATGTCTCTGACACAGGAAACGACCGTATTCAGGTCTTTGACAGCATGGGTAAATATCTTTTTGAGTTTGGCGGAGGAGGAAGCGGGGATGGCAAATTGGACAGCCCTCAGGGGATAATCTATGTAAAGGGAAAGATATGGGTTGCCGATACAGAGAACAACAGGATTCAATCCTTTAGCAAGGACGGCATCTACCTCGGTCAGTTTGGAAAGAGCGGCGCTGAAGACGGCATGTTCAACCAGCCAAAGGATATTGCCATGAACAGCAGGGGGGAGATATATGCGGCAGATTTTGGGAACGGAAGGGTAGAGCTTTTTTCCGGCGACGGGAGATTTTTAAAGGTCATTGCTAAAAAGGGCGAGGGCAGGGGTGAATTTACGGGGCCAAGAAGCATATTTGTGGATAGCGAAGACAGGGTTTTTGTTTTAGAATCTTATAAAAAGAACAGGGTTCAGGTCTTTGACTCCATGGGCAGATATTTAAGAAAGTTCGGGGCAAGAGGCAAGGGAAAAGCAGAGATGGAAGATGCGTCTGCCATATTCATAACATCCCGGACGGACAACATCTTTATTATCGTGGCGGACACAGGCAATAAAAGGTTGCAAATGCTATCTCTGAAGGATGTCCCTGCCGGCGCCCCTGAGGCTGTTCGGATGGCAGCCCTGGAAGGAAATGGCGTGCAGCTTACATGGCAAAAGGCCCAGGAATCATTTGTCAGGGGATATAAGATTTATGCTGCATCAGATATTGCAAAGGGTTTTAAGAATATAGGCGAAACATCGGTTCCATCATTTACCATAGAGGCTAAAAAACAAGGACAGGACTCTATATATGGCATTACAAATGTTGCAAGAGGTGGTCTGGAAGGAGCAATGTCAATTGTGTATCCCATGGGATTTTTACTTTACAGCCAGAAGGAGTATGAAGGCGCAATAGTGGAGTTGGAAAAGATAATAAAGATGGACCCGAAGAATATGGACGGCTACATTCTTCTGGCAAAAAGCCAGAGCGCCGTTGGAAAGAGCGGCGATGCTGTAAATACCCTGAAAACAGCAATTGAGATAAACAAGGGAGATGTAAATATCCACATTGAACTGGGAAGGATATATGTGGAGAATAATCTGTTGGACAAGGCTGTCCCGGAACTCCAGATTATAACAGCTATGGCGCCCAAAGAGGCAATGGCATATAATCTCCTTGGCAAGGCATACATTAAAAAGAAGATGTTCAATGAGGCAATAGACGCCCTGGGCACAGCATCCCGTCTTGACCCGCGGGATATATTCAGGCAGGACCTTAATGCGGCTTACGAGGCAAAGAAAAAGGCGGGGCAGGGGAAATCAGCAGGCCCTCTTATAGACATTCAGAATGTAACAATCAACAAGGTTTTTTCATCACTCTACAAATTCTATAATACCCATCCGATAGGCGAGATAAAGATAACAAATAATTCTCAGGAGACATTTCCTAAGATAAAGGTGAGCCTCAAGGTTCTAAATTATATGGACTTCTCAACAGACAGGGAGGTAAAGAATGTAAAACCGGGGGCTACGGAAACTATTCCCCTGTATGCCTCGTTTAACAATAAGATTTTGGAGATTGTGGAAGATACGCCTGCCCAGGCAGCCATTGAGGTGAACTACTATATAGAGCAAAAGGAAGAAAAGACGACCCTGAGCATCCCGTTTACCCTGTACAACAGGAACGCAATAACATGGATTGCCCCTTCTATGACCGCTGCCTTTGTTACGCCAAAGGATGAGCCTGTGAAGGATTTTGCAAGAGGGCTTGTGCAGATGTATCCGGAGAGCGGGGTTCTCATCAATAAACAGATGGCCACAGCCATGCTCGTATTTGACGCACTCGGCGCATACGGTTTGGTATACTCGCCTGACCCGAACAATCCCTATGAAAAGGTATCCCAGGATGCGGGCGCAGTAGATTCTCTGCAATATCCGAGAGAGACCTTGAAAATAAAGACAGGAGACTGCGATGATATGTCAATACTCATCTCCAGCCTGTTGGAAAACCTTGGCATAGAAACGGCATTTATCGGAACCCCAGGACATCTGCATCTCATGTTCAGGTTAGACATAGACCCAAAAAAGATAATGGAAATATCTCTCAATCCAGAGCAGTATATAAATATGGACAATCAGATATGGATTCCTTTGGAGGCAACGGCTGTCGGCTCTTCATTCACTGAGGCATGGTATAAAGGAAGCGAGATCTATTACAGATGGGAAAAGGAAAAGAAGACAGAGATAACAAAGGTGCATGACGCATGGGTTGCATATCAGCCCGCAACCCTGCCGCCTGCCGTCTGGAGCCCTGTGGTGCCGACAAAGGATAAAATAGATGCTATCATGGCAAGGGAACTTACCATCCAGAAGGCCAAAAAAGTCCAGGGGATTATAAGGCCGTATCAGAATGCGCTGGAAAAAGATCCGAATGATTTAAATGCCAGGATGCAGCTTGGTTTGATATACGCTGAAAACGAACTCTATGACGAGGCAATAAAGGAATTTAACAATATCATTGCAGCCAACAAAGAGGATTCAGACGCATATACAAACCTTGGGAACATATATCTTTTAACAGGAAAGATAGATAATGCCCTGGAAAAGTATAAAAAGGCAGAAACCACAGCGCCTGAAGACGCAGAGATAAAGATAAACCTTGCAATAACTTATTATAAAAAGGGGATGCTAAAGGAGGCCCAGATAAAATTCAGGGAGGCCGTTAATATAAATCCGACACTGAGGTACGAAAAAGGATTTCTGGATTCGCTGTTGTTCTAATGAGAATAGAAAGTAGAGACGCAAAATTTTGAGTCTCTACAAAAAAGGAGGTCAACCATGAAGCTAATAACTGTATTATTCACGGCAATGCTGGTATTTGCCGCAGGTATTTCCGGTCTTTATGCCGGGGAAACCGGCAAGGGCAAGGAGGCGGTAAAAGCAACAGATGGGAAAGGCGGCGTGCAGGATTTTCTGGCATCATTCTGGTCAAAGGTTGTAAGGGCGGGCAAAAAGGGGTCGCCAACAGTTCCTACTGCTGTGGCAGGACTTCGCGGCGCTGAACAGGAAAAGGGAAAAGAACTGACCCCATACTGGAAAGGGAAAGAAAAGAGCAAAGACGGCGCTGCAATGGCAAAGGTTGAATCTCTTATAAACAAGAAGGATTTTGCCGGCGCAATAGAAGAGCTCAAATCATTCGGACAAACTTATCCGGACAGCCCATTAAAGCCTGTAGCGGCTTTATCGCTTGCTTATGCCTATGCTCAGGCAGGCAAAACAGACGAGGCAAGGACAGCCTTTGAAAGTTTTCTAAAGGACTATCCGGATCATGAACTGGCAGCAGACGCCAGGGCAGGCATTGAACTCCTGAAAGGGGAGAATAAGTAGAGAATAATTTTAAATTGAAGATTGGAAATTTTAAATTTCCAATTTGTTCGCCCTCAGGAGACGGCTCCTGCCAATTGTGCTAACCAAGTTGGAACGGCGCTATGCGGTCTCCTTTGTATGCCTTGCCTTTTCTCTCTGATATACCTCTTTACCTATCTGGTAAGCGGCTGCAACCTCATTCTTTCTATCTTCAATAATTTCTTTAACCTTGCCCACCCCTTCTTCCACTGTATCTATTGCCGCCGCATAACCCTGTTTTAATTCATCGCCCTTCTGAGGCGCCTGCTCCCTTAACCGCTTTTGTAGTATTTCGAAGTTGAATAATAGCGGGGATAAGATATACTACTAACAGAAAGAAGGCTATAGCAGCCAACAAAAGTGCCAGTTCCGAAATTGTAACAGTAAATATCATATTTATTTTATCTCCCTTTTTAAAGAAATAGGTTATAAAGTGGATTGTATCAAACACGGATTGGAATTTTTTTCACCTTTTCATTTTGACAATATCTCTAAAAATTGATTATAATGAAAAGCTAAACTCAAAGTCATCTTATGAAGATAGAAAACATTAGAAATTTTTCCATTATAGCCCATATAGACCACGGCAAATCAACTTTATCCGACAGGCTTTTAGAGTTTACCGGCACTATAACTGCAAGGGAAAAAAAAGATCAATTTCTTGACAAGATGGAACTGGAAAGGGAACGTGGCATTACCATCAAGGCCCAGACCGCGCGGCTAAAATACACGGCGCTTTCCGGCAAAGAGTATATCCTGAATCTTATAGATACCCCCGGTCATGTTGATTTCAGTTACGAGGTTTCCAGAAGTCTTGCGGCGTGCGAGGGCGCAGTGCTTGTTGTGGATGCATCCCAGGGTGTTGAGGCCCAGACCCTTGCGCATCTCTATACTGCGGTGGATGTGGGGCTGGAAGTTTTTCCGGTATTGAATAAGATTGATCTGCCCGCTGCCGAGCCTGAGAGGATTAAACAGGAGATTGAGGATGTGGCAGGCATTGACGCGTCTGACGCAATCCTTGCCAGCGCAAAAGAGGGGATAGGCATAAAAGAGATTCTTGAGGCAATAGTTAAAAAGATACCGGCGCCCCAGGGTGATATTAACAAACCCTTAAAAGCCCTGATATTTGACAGTTGGTATGATACATATCTTGGTGTTGTGGTTCTGGCAAGGGTCTTTGACGGCGTAATAAAAAAGGGCGTTAAGATAAAATTTGTTTCAACCGGCAAGGTATTTGAGGTGGATAAGGTTGGGGTCTTTGCCCCCCATCCGGTTGAAATAAAAGAACTGTCTCCGGGTGAGGTAGGGTTTGTAATAGCAGGGATAAAAGAAGTCGGCGATACAAAGATAGGCGATACCGTAACCGATGCCGCACACCCGACGAATAATCCGCTGCCAGGATTTAAGACAGTCAAGCCCATGGTCTTTTCCGGTCTCTATCCTGTGGATTCTTCAGAATACGAATCGCTCAAAGAGGCCATGGAAAAATTAAAGCTCAATGACGCATCTTTTACATACGAACCTGAAACATCGCTCGCCCTCGGTTTCGGCTTCAGGTGCGGGTTTTTAGGCCTGCTTCACATGGAGATTATTCAGGAGAGGCTTGAAAGGGAGTATGGCTTAAACCTTATAACAACGGCGCCGACAGTTGTTTACAAGGTTACAAAGACCGGCAACGAGGTTGTATTTATTGATACGCCAACCAAACTTCCATCAGTTCAATATATAGAAAAGATTGAAGAGCCATATATCCTGGCTACTGTCCATTTGCCCAACGAATATCTCGGCGCTATTATCGGGCTATGTGAGTCGCGGCGCGGCATTCAGAAGGCCATAAAATATATTACCCCCGCAAGGGTTATGGTGGAGTATGAGATTCCATTGAACGAAGTGGTGCTGGATTTTTATGACAGGCTCAAGACCGTAAGCAAGGGTTATGCGTCAATGGATTATGAATATCTTGATTACCGGGAGGCTGACCTTGTGAAGATGGATATTCTGCTGAACGGCGAACCTGTGGATGCGCTGTCTATCATAGTTCCGAGGGAGAGGGCATATTACCGCGGCAAGGAACTGGCGGAGAAGATGAAGGGACTTATCCACCGGCAGATGTTTGAGATTATAATTCAGGCGGCGATAGGAAGCAAGATTATTGCCAGAGAAACGGTAAAGGCGATCAGAAAAAATGTTACTGCCAAGTGTTACGGCGGCGATATCAGCAGAAAGAGAAAGCTTTTGGAAAAACAGAAAGAGGGAAAGAAGAGGATGAAGCAGGTTGGGAATGTAGAGATACCGCAGGAGGCGTTCCTGGCGGTGTTGAAGATAGGAGAATAATTTATTTATAGCAACAGTAAAGGAGAATATAAAATGCAAAAAAAGAAAGTAATACGGGAGACCATTGAGGCCATAGTTATTGCGCTGGTGCTTGCCCTAATCATAAGGACATTTGTTGTCCAGGCCTTTAAGATTCCGTCAAGCTCTATGGAGCCGACGCTTTTGGTCGGCGACCATCTGCTTGTAAATAAGTTTATTTATGGCGTATCATTGCCCTTTACTGACAGTAAGTTTTTCGCGTTCAAAAAACCGCAGCAAGGCGATGTGATTGTCTTTGAATTTCCAGTCAATCCTGAGTATTGCAAAAGCCTTTCAGCCACGGTTATGAAAAGAATTGAAAACACCGTAGAGAGAAGAGATGTCTGGCAGTTCTTTATGGATGACTGCAAGGATTTTATAAAAAGGGTTGTTGCAGTGGAAGGGAATGTTGTTGAGGTAAAGGATAAAAAGGTTTTTGTAAATGGCAGGCCGCTTGAAAATAACCGTGGGGTTAACATTGACCCGTCTATATATCCACCCGGACATGATCCGAGGGATAATTTTGGCCCATATACAGTTCCAAAAGATTCAGTGTTTGCAATGGGAGATAACCGCGACAGGAGCTTTGACAGCCGCTATTGGGGGAGTGTTAATCTTAATGAGATAAAGGGAAAGGCGTTTATTATCTATTGGTCATGGGACGGCATAGAACATTGGGTAAGGTGGCGGCGGTTTGCGAATATTATAAGGTAGGCAAGAGAAAAGAGGCTAAAAAATGCCTGAACAAAAACAGTTAACTTTCTGGAACAATCAAAATCTTTTCTCAAACAATTATCTTGAGCATCGCCTGCCCGCAGCCCCTTTATGGAAAGGGCAGGGAGAAAAGGCCGGCGATGTTTTTGATAGTATAAAAAAGTTGTATGAGGCGATTAAACCGTTAAAGCTCGGTTCCGGTGAAGAGGCCGGCATTGAAGAAAAATTCATAAGACCTGTTATCAAAACGCTTGGCTATGAATTTGATGTTCAGCCGAGAACCCAAAGAGGCTATAAAAAAAAGCGGCCTGATTATGCGCTTTTCAGAGACAACGCATCTTATGAAGATGCCCGCAAGGAAAAAGATAACATCCCGCGTTTTTTCACGCACGCACTAACCATATTAGAGGCCAAATCATGGGGAAGGCGGCTGAATGACACAGACACTAAAGACACCCTTGATACCCGCGACCCTACAGCCCAAACCGTAAAATATCTTGATGACGTCTATCATGCCTCGCAAGGCTGCATACAATGGGCAATCCTCACCAACGGCAAAGAGTGGCGGCTCTTTTATTACAGGGCAGCATCCCGCTCAGGAAATTTCTTTGAAATAAATCTTGAAAATATAATCACGAAAAACGACAGGGAAAAATTTCTCTATTTTTATCTTTTTTTCTCAAGAGACGCCTTTATCCCTGATTTGGCAACCGGCAAGACCTGGCTTGATCTGCATCTTGACGGCAGCGAAGCCTATGCAAAGGTTGTCAGCGGCAGACTTAAGGAACTCATCTTTGATGAGGTGTTTGAAGGGCTTGCAGAGGGGTTTATCCATTACCGAAGGACTGAACTTTCCATTTTGGAAGAAACCGATGAAAGCAAAAAGGAAATCTTCAAAGGCTGCCTAATGCTCCTTTACCGCCTGCTTTTTCTGCTGTATGCCGAAAGCAGAAATCTCCTCCCTGTTGAAGAAGACAGTTACCGCAGAGTAAGCCTTAAAAAACTCAAACAAGATATTTACAGCGACCTGAAAACCACAGAGCCGGATAAAATGAGCAAAAGGTCTTATGCCTGCTATGCAAGGCTTGAAGGGCTTTTTGACATCATTGCCAAAGGCGACCCTGCGCTCAATGTTCCCATCTATAACGGAGGATTATTTGAAAATAATCCAACTCCTCCTTTGGCAAAGGGTGGCAAGGGGGGATTTCTTGCAACCCATAAAATACCCGACCCGTATCTTGCAAAAGTTGTTAATCTGTTGACCGTTGACCATGAAGAATTACAAGAAGTTAAGGAGCCTGCCCCTGAAGGCTTTAATCAGGGGTTTATAGATTATTCCTCTCTCAATGTCCGCCATCTGGGCGATATTTATGAAGGTTTGCTGGAGTTTCATATTCAGATTGCAGATGAGGATATGGTTGAAGTTAGAGAAGGCGGCAGAGCAATATGGAAAAAACTATCTGAGGTAAAAACAGGCGCAAAGACCAGCAGAAGGAAAACAAAAGGCGGGGTCTATATCGAGAACTCAAAGCATGAGCGCAAGGCAACCGGCTCATATTACACACCGCATTATATTGTGGAATATATCGTCCAAAACACCGTGAATCCTGTGCTTGAAGAACGGTTTGAAACCGCTGCCGGCTTGCTGACTCAGCTTGAACAGACCATAAAGACGTCAAACAAACAAAAATCAATGGATAGCATAAGGAATTACCGCGCAAAAATATTGGAGATTGAGGAGGCCCTGTTTAACGTTATCTTTGATATAAAAGTCCTTGACCCTGCTATGGGAAGCGGACACTTCCTTGTGCATACGGTTGATTTTATATCAGACAAAATTATCTCCTTTCTTGCCGGCTATCCCGAAAATCCCATCATAAAAAAGATAGCAGGTTTAAAACAAGAAATTATCGGCGAGATTAAACGGCAGGGAGTCAGAATTGATGAAAGCAAACTCACGGAGGTCAACCTCATAAAGCGTATGGTAATGAAACGTTGCATCTACGGCGTTGACCTCAATGAAATGGCGGTTGAGCTTGCAAAGCTTTCGCTATGGCTTGATTCATTTACCCTCGGCGCGCCCTTGAGTTTTCTTGACCATCACTTGAAGTGCGGGAATTCCCTTATAGGTATCCTTGACATTTCAAGTGTAATAATCCCGAATACAGAATCTTATGGAAAAGTGCAAAGGGCGATTTCATTTATGCTTCAGGTTTCTGACTTAACAGACGCCACCATAGCTGAAGCAAAAAAGAGCTATGACTTGTTCGGGCATGCACAGCAGGAAATTGAGCCTATCAAGAGAAGGTTTAATGTTGCTACAGCAAAACATTTTACAGAGTTAGGCAAAAATGTTGGCGCTTTGGAACAACTTGCATACACTATGGCTCTTGATAAAGAAACCTTTCCTGAAAATGTGGAAAGATGTAAAAGGGCTTTAAGCATTGCAAAAGAAAAAAAGTTTTTCCACTGGAAACTTGAATTTCCGGAGGTTTTCTATACAGAAAGGGGAGAGAAGGAAAATCCGGGATTTGACTGTGTGATAGGAAACCCGCCGTATGATGTTTTGTCCGAACTTGAACAAGGAAGAGAAGTAGAATCGGAAAAAGAGTTTTTCTCACAAAGTGAAACATATAAACATGCTGTTGGAAGTAAACTTAATTTTTACCGTCTCTTTAGCGGGTTATCTTTAAACTTACTCCAAAACAAAGGTGTGCATGGGTTTATTGTTCCGATGGCGCTGCTGGCCGATAAACAGGCTAAACCTCTCCGCGAGAATATGCTGAAAAAGTATTCTTTTCAGAAAATAGAAGCCTTCCCGCAAAAAGACGATCCAACAAACAGGATATTTTTTGAGGCCAAGCTCTCCACATGTATTTACATCCTTAAAAAAGACAAGCCTTCATTCTTTTCAGTTAGAATACATCCTGGCAAAGACATACTTGAGACTTCAACTTCTTTATTGATTACACCACCTCAGATTGAAGAATTTGACAAAGAAAACCTGAGTATTCCAAGTTATCCCGATATGACCGGAGAGGATTTTAAACTTGCCTTGAAGTTGAACAGAACTTCTAACGGAATTACTCTCGGACACTTCGCGCCATCTCAGCAAGGCGAGGTTAATCTTGCAGGACATTCTGATTTTTTGACAGACGAAAAAAAAGGGCAAATTGTTTTAAGAGGCGGCCACATAAACCGTTATGAATTTCAAGAAGAGCCAAAGCAGGGCGAGCCTATGTATCTTGATGTTAAAAGATTTCTTGATGCACATGGTAAAAATACAAAGGCGTATGATTACAGGCACACCCGCATTGGTTACCAGAGAGGAGCGGCAATAGACAACTGGCGTAGAATAATAGCGACCATAGTTGAAAAAAATAATTTTTGCTCTGACACCATTAACTACATAGTCAATCCTAAAGAATATAATCTTTTTGCCGTTCTTGCTCTGCTGAATTCATCGTTGTGGGAATGGCGGTTTAGGCTTACCAGCACAAACAACCATGTAAATTCTTATGAGATTGATTCTATGCCCATGCCTCCGATCTCCTTCACCACCCCCGAAAAAGAGCGAAAGGAGCGGGTGTCGGAAGGGATTGGTCTTTACGAAAAGTATATGTTAGAATTGGAGTCACAAGGAGTTCAAGGAGTTCACAATGACAAGACAGCAAAAAAAGCTGACAGAGGAGGCAAGCCATGAAAGCGCAAGGAGCAACAGCAGAGGTTTTTTTGACCGCATTCAAAACATTATCTAAAAAGGAACAGGATATTTTCCTTATGGGAATTTTGAAAGAAAAGAAACTGCGCGAAGATTTAATTGACATAGCGATTGCGGAAAGTCGTGCGCAGGATAAGAGCAGACCATTCAGAACTTTTTTAAATAAGCAGAGAATGTAAATGGACAAGTATTCGGTTGAGATAATCCCGAAAGCTGAAAAGGAGTTTTTGCGGCTCCCGGAAATTGCAAGAAATAGGATTCGCAAACAGATTCTTTTGCTGGAAGACAATCCGAGACCGTTCGGCTCAAAGAAGTTAAAAGAAACCGAATATTACAGAATAAGAAGCGGCGACTACAGGGTGATATACAATATTTACGATGACAAAAGGGCAGTAAAAATCTTATCTGTTGCTCACAGAAAAGATGTGTATAGATGAGGCTGTTAAAACCGCTTATGGATTCTAAAGAAATTCTGCAATGGGTTGAAAAAGAGCTTTCTGAAAACCGCACAGATACGATCCACGACATCCTCGCCTTTCTTGCCGAACAAATGATTGAATTCAATAAAACGAAAAATGAGGAAATGAAAGGCTTCCTCAAATGGCTTGAAAGGGAAATCGGCGCAGAGATTGACGCCTTAACAAATAAAACAGCAATCAAGGAATATCACGAGCACAACTTTGAGCATCTCCTTGATGTCCTCAAAAAGAACAAAAACAAAATCTCAATTGACCCCTCAGACCGCAAAAAGCAGGAACTTCTTGAAAAGCATTTTGTAAAAAGCATGGAACCCCTTCATCCCTTGAAAGAAAAAATTAAAAACACCGATAAACTGATTGATGAGATTGTTTACAAGCTATATGGATTGACGGAGGAGGAGATTGGGGTTGTGGAGGGAATAAGGGAATGAAAGGTTATGTTTCATATATGGATGCTCTTGGATTCACATCAAAGATTAAATCTGCTGATTTTGAAAAAAAATATAAAAACCTGATAAACTATATAGGCGAAATATTTAAACCAGATTCAAAAGCAACCATTTATGTTGTTTCAGACAGCATAATTATAACCTCTCAAAATTTTGAGAGCGTTAAAGCATATACACGGATGATTTATACTTGGGGAATGGACAATGGTTTTTGGATAAGAGGAGCAATCGCTCAAGGGGAAATTGAGATGATAAATACTGCTACAATTGTCAGAGAAAACAAAAATGTTATAATACCATATCTAGGTGATGCATATTTAAAAGCCTTCAAGCTTGAAGAGAAATTGAACATGGCAGGAATTGTTATTGATAGAGATGTGGTTTCAGATCATCCGGATTTGCCTTTACAAAAAAATGAGGATTACATCGAGTATCAAGAATATTTACCCAAGGAAGGGAATAAAGGTAAAAAAAGACTTCTTTTGTCCGGTTCTAATTACGAACAGCGTATTGCAGACACCATGTATTTTGAAGAAATGCTTAAATCTCATTTTGAGGATATAGAAAAATATATCAATACATTTTGCTTCTATATAATGTTATTTCTGAAAAAAGCAGATATTTCAGGAACAAATAGCTTTTTGGAAAAGTTAATCAAACAATTGGGTTTACACGGCCGTCGTATTCTGATTCCCCCAAAGGTCATTATTATTTTCGTAGCTGTAATGAGAGGGTTGTTTGACCTTTACCGCTCCCCCCAAAATAAATACTTATCAAAAGGAACCTTGGAACTTGGGGTAAGTACGATAATAGATGCTTTGCAAAAGCAAGGTTATCTTCCAATATTTACAGATTTTGTTCTTGAATACGATAACGCCTTATATAACGAAATTTATCAATTGAGAGCAGATATTGCAAACTTCAAATAAAAGGATCAGTCGGAAAGGCACAGGCACATTATCGTCAATATGTTCCCAGAGAATCTTCATAATGCTTTGCCAATATAAGTCTTTTCAGCCTTTTTATTGTATTGTCCATTTACCTATGCTATAAAACTTTTCTATGGAAGAATGCAAAAAGGCGTTTGAGCAGTATCTGTCCGTAGAAAAAAATGCGTCACATTATACGATAGAGAATTATTTAAGAGATATAACGCAATTAGAATGTTTTTTAAAAGATAACGCGCTTTGTCTTGCTGAAGGAGAGGTTGATGCGGGCAGGATAGATGAAAAGGCGATAAGGTTTTTTTTAGGCCATCTTTATAAAGACCATAAAAAGGCATCCATTGCGAGAAAACTTGCATCCATAAAGGCATTTTTCAGATTCCTGGTCAGGAAGGGGTTTTTATCGAAAAACCCTGCGGAGTTTATCTCTTATCCTAAAATAGAAAAGTATCTTCCGACCGTTTTGACAGTTGATGAGGCAAAGGGACTTGTGGAGGCGGACATAAGTCAAGAGCCTGCCCCTGCAGGCAGTAAGCAGGGGTTAAAAAAGAATTCACTGCTCACAACATTAAGGGATAGGGCAATACTTGAAGTTTTGTATTCATCCGGTATAAGGGTCAGCGAACTCGCAGGGATCAATATGAGAGATGTTGACCTTAATCAAGGGATAATAAGGGCGCTGGGAAAAGGAAATAAAGAAAGGATTGCCATGCTCGGAAGCATGGCTCAGGATGCGTTGAAGGCATATCTTGAAGAAAGGAAACAACTCCCTTTTGCTAAAAATCCCGAGGCGGTATTTTTAGGTGTAAGGGGAGAGAGGATTTATCCAAGGGCTGTGCAGAGGCTTGTGAAGGACGCTGCCGGGAGAGGCGGTGTTTCAAAAGATCCCACACCCCATTCGCTCAGGCATACATTTGCAACCCATCTTTTAGATGCAGGAGCGGATTTGCGGACAATACAGGAGATGCTCGGACATGCCAGCCTGTCAACAACACAGAAGTATACAAAGGTGAGCGTTCAGAGGCTTTTGGAGGTATATGATAAGGCGCATCCGAGGGCGAAGAAAAACAGCTCATAGCTCATGGTTCATAGTTTTTACTATCAGCTATCAGCTATGAGCTATAAACTTACCGGAGGTAAAATGTTTCACGGAACAACAATATTAGCGGTAAGAAGGGATGGCAAGGTTGCCATTGCAGGCGACGGTCAGGTTACGCTCGGAAATACTGTGATGAAGAAGGGCGCTGTCAAGGTAAGGCGAATGGGCGACGGCAAGGTGCTTGCGGGTTTTGCAGGCTCTACCGCGGACGCCTTTACCCTTTTTGAAAAGTTTGAGTCAAAGCTGGAAAAGTATCGCGGCAATCTCCAGCGGGCTGCTGTTGAACTTGCAAAGGATTGGCGCACCGACAAGATACTCCGAAGGCTGGAGGCGCTGCTCATAGTTGTTGATAAGGAACATTCCCTGATTTTGTCCGGCAGCGGCGATGTGATAGAGCCGGAAGGCGGCGCGGCGGCAATCGGCTCCGGCGGCCCGTTCGCCCTGGCTGCTGCGCGGGCGATGCTCGTGCATACAAACCTCGATGCAAAGACCATTGCAACAGAGGCAATGAAGATTGCAGCAGAGATTTGCATTTATACGAATGAAAATATAACGGTAGAGGAATTGTAAGAAATGAAAACATTCACACCAAGGGAAATCGTAGCAGAGCTTGATAAATACATCATCGGTCAGAAGGAGGCAAAGAGGGCGGTTGCCATTGCCCTCAGAAACCGCTGGCGCAGGCAGCAAGTGTCGCCTGAACTGAGGGACGAGATTGCGCCAAAAAATATTATTATGATCGGGCCGACCGGTGTGGGCAAGACGGAAATATCCCGAAGGCTTGCCAAACTTTCACAGGCGCCGTTTATAAAAGTTGAGGCGAGTAAATTTACAGAGGTGGGCTATGTGGGCCGGGATGTGGAGAGCATCATCCGTGATTTGACCGACCTTGCCGTTAAAATGGCCAAAGATGAGGAGCGGATAAAGGTTCGGGAAAAGGCCTCTGAAATGGCTGAGGAGAGGCTTTTGGACCTGCTTCTGCCGCCGGTAACATCAGTCGGGCCGCAGCAAGACCCGCAGAGGATTATGCAGGAAAGGGAGTTGCAGAAAGGCACAAGAGAAAAACTCCGTGCCTTGCTGCGGGAAGGCAAATTGGATGACCGTGTCGTTGAGATAGAGACAATAGAGCAGAAGATGCCTGTTGTAGAGATATTTTCCACAAGCGGCATGGAAGAGATGGATTTGAATATAAAGGATATGTTTGCAAATATGTTTCCTAAAAAGACCAGAAGGCGGAGCGTGAAGATACCTGAGGCCGTGAAGATTTTGAATCAGGAAGAGGCACAAAGGCTCATTGACATGGATAAGGTGGTAAAGCAGGCTATAGAAAGGGTTGAGCAGTCTGGTATTGTGTTCATAGATGAGATAGACAAGATCGCAGGCAGAGAATCGGGGCACGGTCCGGATGTTTCCAGAGAAGGGGTGCAGAGGGATTTGCTGCCGATTGTTGAGGGTTCAACGGTCAACACAAAATACGGCATGGTAAAGACAGACCATATCCTCTTTATCGCATCCGGCGCATTTCATGTGGCAAAACCGTCCGATCTGATACCTGAGTTTCAGGGGAGATTTCCTATCCGCGTTGAGCTTAAATCCCTTGGCAAAGACGATTTTATCAGGATATTGCAGGAGCCTGAAAATGCCCTCACAAAACAATACACCGCGCTTATGGAGACGGAGGGGATAAAGCTCAAATTTACAGAAGATGCGATTGCGGAGATTTCGGAGATGGCGACTGTCGTAAATGACAGGATGGAAAATATCGGGGCGCGGCGTCTGCACACCATCATGGAAAGGATTTTAGACAACATCTCCTTTGATGCGCCGGACATAGTTGCAGCAGAAAAGGAAACAGAGATTGCAATTGATGCGAAGTATGTGAAAGACAGGCTCTCTGATATTATAAAAGACGAGGATCTGAGCAGATATATACTGTAAGTCAAATTCTAAATCCTAATATCTAAATTCTAAACAAATAATTTTCGGATTTCGGATTTAGAATTTCAGATTTGTTTTTAAAACCTATGCAAAAATACATCCAAAAAATAGAAACCCTTCTTGAGTCATTGCCGTATATCAGGCAGTTTTACGGCAAGACCATTGTCATAAAATACGGCGGTCATGCAATGGTGGAGGAGAGACTCAAACAGAGCTTTGCCAGGGATATAATACTCATGAAGTATGTTGGCCTCAATCCTGTCATTGTGCATGGCGGCGGGCCGCAGATTGGCGAGTTTTTGAAAAAACTCGGCAAAGAGTCCCGGTTTGTAAAAGGGATACGTGTTACCGATGACGAGACCATGGATGTGGTGGAGATGGTTCTTGTCGGCAAGGTTAATAAAGAGATAGTTGGGCTTATCAATCATTTCGGCGGAAAGGCGGTGGGGCTCAGCGGCAAGGACGGCGGGCTCATCACGGCAAAGAAGCTGAAGATAAAAGGTGAAGATATGGGCATGGTAGGCGAGGTTCTGTCTGTTAATCCCAAAGTCATAGAAACACTTGACCGCGATAAGTTTATTCCTGTCATAGCCCCTGTCGGTGTTGGAAAAGACGGCAGGACATATAACATAAATGCGGACAATGTGGCCGGAAAGATAGCTGCTGCGCTGAAGGCGGAGAAACTGATACTTCTGACGGATGTGCAGGGAGTTTTTGATAAAAATAAAAAACTTATATCAGCAATGGATACTGCCCATGCAAAGAAGCTTATAAAATCAGGCGCGGCCTCAGGAGGCATGATTCCAAAGCTGGAATGCTGTTTGGACGCCTTAAAAGGCGGGGTATCCAAAGCCCACATAGTAGACGGCCGTGTTGAACATGCGGTTTTGCTGGAGGTGTTTACAGACGCAGGGATCGGGACGGAGATTATGCGGGTAGGAAGTAAGAAGTAAGCAGGAGAAAGATATGGCATGTGCTGCTGAGAAAATCTGGACAATACGTGAAGCCCTATCATGGGCAGAAGAATATCTTGCTGGCTATAATGTTCCTGATGCAAAGATAGAGGCCGAGTATCTCCTTGCTCATGCGCTTGATTGCAAAAGGACGGAACTTTATTTAAATCATGCAAACAATCTCTCTTATAATGTTTTGCAAGAATTTATAGACTTTGTTGAGCGGAGGATAAAAAGAGAGCCGTCCCAATATATAATCGGCGAGCAGGAATTTTGGGGACTTCCATTCAAGGTTACAAGGGATGTTTTGATACCACGTTCTGAGACGGAATTGATAGTAGAAGAAGCGATAAAGACAGTGAGCAGTGGACAGTGGACAGTGGCCAGTAAAAATATTAGAAACAACTCATCACCGACCTCTGATCACTCACCACTCATTTTAGATCTCTGCACCGGCAGCGGCTGTATAGCTGTTTCCCTTGCAAAGGAGATTCCGGGTTGCAAAGTATATGCGATTGATATATCGGGAAAGGCTCTGGCTGTGGCAATGGAGAATGCTGAAAAACATGATGTTGCCGGCAGAATAACCTTTTTACAAGGCGACATGTTTGAACCGTTGAACGGTCTGAATATAAAAGCCGATATAATTGTTTCCAATCCGCCTTATATTTCAAAGGATGAGATGAAGAAGATAGAGCCGGAGATATCTCAGTATGAACCGGCCGGGGCGCTTTACGGCGGAGATGACGGCATGGATTTTTACAAGAGGATTATCGCTGAGTCGCCGGCATATCTTGCAAAAGGCGGTTATCTCATGCTTGAGATGGGTTACGGCCAGGCAGAGGAGATAAGACAGTTGATGGAAGTAAGTTTTGAGAACATAGATATAAAAAAAGATTTTGCAGGGATAGACAGGGTTATTAAGGCACAGAAGGAGTAAAACAGGTGTCCAGCAAAGCGCTTATAGAATTATCTAACAAATACATTACAAATACCTACAGCCGTTTTCCTATTGTCATTACAAAAGGCAAGGGATGCAAGGTCTGGGATGTGGACGGCAAGGAATATCTGGACTTTGTGGCAGGGATTGCCGTGTGCAACCTCGGACACTGCCATCCAAAGGTTGTAAAGGCAATTCAGGAGCAGGCAGAGAGGCTCATCCATATATCTAATCTTTATTATATTGAGCCGCAGGCAAGGCTTGCTGAACTCCTTTGCAAGAACTCATTTGCCCAAAAGGCATTTTTCTGCAATTCAGGCGCAGAGGCTAATGAAGCTGCGATAAAGCTTATAAGGAGATACTTTAAGGACAAGAATGAAGACAAGTTTCAGATAATTACAATGGAACAGTCTTTTCATGGAAGGACAATGGCAACACTTGCGGCAACAGGGCAGAGGAAGTTTCAGCAAGGATTTGAACCATTGCTTGAGAAATTCATCTATGTGCCTTTTGATAATGTTGGCGCAGTGGCAGACGCCATAACTTCGCAGACTGCTGCTGTTATGGTTGAGCCGATTCAGGGCGAGGGCGGGGTAAATATTCCGTCGGATAATTATCTGAAAGAGTTAAAGGCGCTCTGTAAGGGAAAAGGACTGCTTCTCATATTTGACGAGGTTCAGGTCGGCATGGGACGCACGGGAAAGTTATTTGCTTATGAGCATTATGACGTAACACCGGATATTATGACGCTTGCAAAGGGTTTGGCAGGCGGCGTTGCCATAGGCGCAATGCTTGCAACAGATGAGGTGGCAAAGAGTTTTGTTCCTGGCACCCATGCATCTACATTCGGAGGGAATCCGCTTGCAACAGTGGCAGGCATAGCAGCGCTAAAGGCAGTATTGGAAGAAGGCATGTTGGAAAATTGCCGTAAGGTCGGCAATTATCTTATTAAAAGATTGGAAGGATTAAAGGCGAAATATTCGTTTATAAAAGAGGTCAGAGGGAAGGGATTGATTATAGGGATGGAGCTGAATGTTTCCGGAGCGGATATTGTAAAAGGGTGCATGGAAAAGGGGGTTTTAATAAACTGCACTTCCGATAAGATACTGCGCTTTATCCCTCCGCTTGTGGTTACGGAAAATGAGGTTGATGAGATGATGGGGATACTGGAAGAGGTATTAAAAGGGGTAAAAATATGAAGGCAGGGGGCATGGATAAAAAAAATCTTCTGACTATCTTTGACTTAACTAAGGAAGAGATAGCCGCCGTCTTTGAGAAGGCCGCTATTTTAAAGGGCAGGCAGAAGAGAGGCATTCCGTATCAGCCTTTAACAGGCAAGACCCTGGGCCTTATCTTTGAGAAGGCATCAACAAGGACACGGGTTTCCTTTGAGGCTGCGATGTATCAGATGGGCGGTCATGCTGTATTTATAAGCCACAAGGATTCTCAGATAGGGAGGGGAGAACCCATAAAAGATACTGCAAGGGTTTTGTCAAGATATTTGGACGGCATTGTAATAAGGACATTTGGCCATGACATAGCGGAGGAGTTTACAAAATATTCTTCAGTCCCGATTATAAATGGGCTTACAGATTTGCATCATCCATGTCAGGTCTTGACAGATGTTTTTACAATTGTAGAGAAAAAGGGTAGCTACAAAGGGCTCAAGGTTGCGTGGATAGGCGACGGTAACAACATGGCCAACTCATGGATTGAGGCGGCGTCAAGGCTTGGCTTTGACCTTGTGCTTGCCTGCCCTGACGGCTATCGGCCTGACAAAAAAGTTATGGAAAGGGCGAAGAAAGAGGCTGCATCAAGGATAGAGATAGTAAATGATCCGAAAGATGCCGCAAAGGATGCGGATGTCCTGAATACAGATGTGTGGGCAAGCATGGGTCAGGAAGAAGAGGCGGAAAAGCGGAAAAAGGCATTTCAGGGGTATCGGATAGATTCGGGATTGTTAAAACTTGCAAAAAAAGACGCCATTGTTATGCACTGTCTCCCTGCGCACAGGGAAGAGGAAATAACCGAAGAGGTTATGGAAGGCCCAAATTCCGTAGTCTTTGATCAGGCAGAAAACAGGCTGCATGTGCAGAAGGTGATACTGGAGCTGCTGCTGACAAGAGGGGAGGATTTTCATGGGCAGTATTAAAAAGGTTGTTTTGGCCTATTCCGGCGGGCTTGACACATCAGTTATAATCAAATGGCTTATAGAAAATTATAACTGCGAGGTTATTGCCTTTGCCGCTGATCTGGGGCAGGGAGAGGAGTTGACGCCGCTTAAGAAAAAGGCCATAGCCACAGGCGCAAAGAAGATTTATATAAAAGACCTGAAAGAGGAGTTTGTAAGGGATTTTATCTTTCCTATGCTCCGTGCAGGGGCTGTTTATGAAGGGAAATACTTACTTGGCACATCCATAGCAAGGCCGCTCATTGCAAAGGCGCAGATGGAGGTTGCTAAAAAGGAAAAGGCTTTTGCAGTATCTCACGGCGCAACAGGAAAGGGTAATGACCAGGTTCGTTTTGAACTTACTTATTATGCCATCAACCCCCATATCAAGGTTATAGCGCCGTGGCGCGAATGGGATATGAAATCAAGGACAGACTTGATAGATTACGCAGAGAGGCACGGCATCCCTGTTACTGCAACAAAGGCAAAGCCGTACAGCTCGGACAGAAACCTGTTTCATATAAGTTTTGAAGGCGGCATACTTGAAGACCCATGGGTTGAGCCGCCTGAGGATATGTTTGTATTGAGCGTGTCGCCGGAAAGGGCGCCGGATAAACCGGCATATATTGAGATAGATTTCAAGGACGGAGATCCCGTTGCAGTGGACGGCAAAAAAATTGCGCCTGCAAGGCTTCTTGCAGAGTTGAATAAGCTTGGCGGGAAGAACGGCATAGGGAGAGTGGATATAGTGGAGAACCGCTATGTGGGCATGAAGAGCAGAGGCGTGTATGAAACGCCGGGCGGCACAATACTCCATGCGGCGCGAAGGGCTGTAGAATCTATTACAATGGACAGGGAGGTAATGCATCTCAGGGACAGCCTCATAACGCGATACTCAGAACTGGTCTATTACGGATACTGGTATTCACCTGAAAGGGAGATGCTTCAAAAGATGATAGATGAGGCTGCAAAAGGGGTGACGGGAACTGCAAGGATAAAACTCTATAAGGGTAACTGTGATGTTGTCGGCAGAAAATCAAACCGATCCCTTTATCACCCTGATTTTGCCACATTTGAAGAGGATGTTATCTATGACCAGAAGGATGCAGAGGGTTTTATAAAATTGAATGCGCTGAGGCTTAAGATTAAGGCAATGGTTGAAAGGAGTTCACGCTGAAAAATGCCCAAAAGGAGATGATCATTGAAACTTGCAAGGATTTTGAAGGATGGTTTAATAAGATGCGGTATTGTTGAAGGGGAAGATGTTGTTGAGATAGAAGGGGGCATTTTTGGCAACTTTAAAAAAACTGCTGTCAGTCACAAACTCAACTCCATAAAACTCCTTGCGCCGTGCGAACCTTCAAAGATTGTTGCAATCGGGTTAAATTACAAGGCCCATGCAGTAGAGTTTAACAAACCGCTGCCGGAAGAGCCTATGATGTTCATGAAACCCTCTACTGCTGTGATAGGGCCGGGTGATGAAATCATCTATCCACACCACATGTCAAGGCAGGTGGATTATGAAGGCGAACTGGCTATTGTCATCGGCAAAAAAGCTCACATGATAAGGAAGGAGGACGCAAGGGCCTGTATACTGGGCTATACCTGCATAAACGATGTTACAGCGCGGGATTTGCAGGGTAAGGATATCCAGTACATAAGGGCAAAGGGATTTGACACATTTGCGCCTATCGGACCGTGGATAGAAACTGATTTAAATCCGGAGAATATCCGCATAGAGACATATCTTAACGAAGAAAAGAGGCAGGATACATTTACGCACGATATGATATTTGATGTTTATCATTTACTATCTTTTGTGTCTCATGTAATGACCCTTCTCCCAGGCGATGTGATTGCTACAGGCACGCCTTCAGGCATAGGAAAGATGAAACCTGGGGATAAGGTTGAGGTCAGGATAGAGGGGATAGGAAGTCTGGTAAATACAGTAAGGTAGTAATGAGCAATAATAATGGAGGTGTTTAAGTGTCTGAGAATTACATCCAGGATCTTTTCGCTGATAGGATAGGCAGTTCCGCCTTTGGTAAGGAGACAAAGATCTATAAATTTGAAAAAATAAAGAGGGCAAAGGCAGCGGCCAGGAAGGCTTGTCCCAATGTTGAACTCCTTGATTTCGGCGTTGGCGAACCTGATGAGATGGCATTCCCGATGGTTGTGGAGGCATTAAAGATTGAGTGCGCCAAGTCTGAAAACAGGGGGTATGCAGACAACGGAATTCAGGAACTGAAAGACGCTGCTGTAAAATACATGGAAAGGGTATATGGCGTAAAGGGTATAGACCCTGTTAAGGAGGCTATTCACTCCATCGGCTCAAAGTCTGCCCTTGCAATGCTCCCGTCAGCATTTATAAATCCCGGAGATGCGGCATTGGTTACTGTTCCGGGGTATCCTATCCTTGCCACGCATACCCGGTGGTGCGGCGGCAGGGTAGTTCATCTGCCGTTAACAGAGGAGAATAATTTTTTACCCGACCTTGATGCTGTAAATAAAGATGATTTAAAAAAGGCAAAACTCCTTTACATAAATTATCCCAATAATCCGACAGGCGCAACAGCAACAATTGATTTTTTTAAAAATTGCGTAGAGTTTGCCCATAAAAACAATATTGTTGTTGTGCATGATGCTGCATACGCCGCCATCAGCTTTAACGGCAAGCCTTTAAGTTTTTTATCAGTTGACGGCGCAAAAGATGTTGGCATAGAATTGCATTCATTTTCAAAGGCATTCAATATGACAGGATGGAGGATTGCATTCGTTGTCGGCAACGAAGGGATAATCAGCGCCTTTGGCCATGTTAAGGATAATTATGACTCAGGCCAGTTTATTGCAATACAGAAGGCAGGGGTGTATGCTCTGGAACACCCGGAGATGACTGAAAAAAATTCCGCAAAGTATAAGAGAAGGCTGGAGATGATGGTGGAGGCCCTCAAATCAGCGGGCTTTTCTGCAAAAATGCCGCAAGGTTCATTCTATCTGTATGTCGGGGCGCCAAAAGGTATTAAGAGCGGCGCAAAGTTCAATACAGCCGAGGATGTATCTGAATACCTTATTACAGAAAAACTCGTATCAACTGTCCCATGGGATGATGTCGGGCATTACTTAAGATTTTCAGCCACCTTTGCCGCAAAGAATGAGGAGGATGAGAGAAGGGTTGTTGCAGAGATGAAGAAGAGGTTGGGGGAACTGGAGTTGGTGTTTTAACTACATGTCTCATACTGTCTTTATCAGCATAGGTTCAAATATCGGCGACAGGCTTGGGAACTGTAAAAAGGCAATAAAAACCTTTGCAGAAGACAAAGGGATTAAGCTAATCAGGGCATCTTCTTTTTATGAAACAGAACCGTGGGGTGATGGTGAGATAGAGCAGGACTGGTTTGTAAATTGTGTGGTTAAGATTAAGACGCCTCTTGATGCGGAGGCATTATTAGCCCTGCTTCAAGATATAGAAAAGGGGCTTGGAAGAAACAGGATAAAAAAAGGCGGGCCAAGGGTTATTGATCTGGATATTCTTTTCTTTAACAGGGATATAACAGAGATAAAAGAAATCATTATCCCGCACCCGCTGCTTCATAAGAGAAGGTTTGTTTTAACTCCGGCAAGCGAGATAGCCCCGGATTTTATTCATCCTGTTTTAAAGAAAAGAGTGGCTGACTTGTTGAGAGAGTTAGATGATAATAAAAAGGTTATTCGCCTGAATATATGAGAATCCTGATATACATCATACTGATTTTTTTGCTGTACAGGATTATCATGGCGTTTTTATATCCTAAGAAAGCTCCTATGCAGCAGAAAGGTAAGCCTGTGCCGCAGGGCGACGAGATGGTGCTTGACCCTGTTTGTCAAAGCTACTATCCAAAGACTGAAGCCTTGAGAGTGAGAAATGGAAATGAGATAATCTATTTTTGCAGTGAAGAATGCAGGGGAAAGTTTTTAAAAAAAATATAAATGCAAATTATACCGATTAAAAGGCAGATTGCACAGATTTAAAATACTAATCAGTGTAATCGTTTTTAAAAATCTGTGTAATCATATATAAAAAAGGAGGATTTTAAAATGGACTGGGGAATGAAGAATCGTTTGTCGCAGATAATAAAGCCTGACGGGAAGTGCCTGTTTATGCCTATTGACCATGGGTATTTTCTGGGGCCGACATCAAAATTGGAAAAACCGGGGGAGACCATTAAACCCCTGCTTCCTTACAGCGATGCCCTGTTTGTTACAAGGGGGGTGCTGCGCTCATGTGTGCCGCCTGACAATACGGTGCCGATTATCCTGAGGGTATCCGGAGGCACAAGCATTGTAGGAAAAGATTTGGCAAATGAATGTCTTACTACATCCATAAAAGAGGCGATAAGGCTCAATGTCTCTGCTGTAGGACTGTCGGTTTTTATAGGCAGCGATTATGAGCGCCAGACGCTGCAAAATCTTGCAGAGCTTGTGAATGAAGCCGAAGATTATGGCATTCCGGTAATGGCGGTTACTGCGGTTGGCAAGGAACTGCAAAAGAGGGATGCCCGTTATCTTTCCCTGTGCTGCCGCATTGCCGCTGAGCTTGGCGCAAAGGTTGTAAAAACATACTGGTGCGAAAACTTTGACAAGATAGTGGATAGCTGTCCTGTCCCTGTTGTCATAGCAGGAGGGCCAAAGACAGAGACAGATCTTGAGGTATTGGAATTTGTCCATGACGGTATGAAGAGGGGCGCTATAGGCGTCAATCTTGGAAGGAATATCTGGCAGAATCCGCATCCTGTTCCAATGATAAAGGCAATCCGTGCCATCATCCACGAAAACGCAACAGCAAAAGAGGCAAATAAAATATATGAAAGCGGGAAGAAAAATAAATAGAACGAAACTATTATGAGAAAAATAAAGATCGGCAACATAACCATCGGCGGCAGCGCCCCTTTTGTCTTGATAGCAGGGCCATGCGTCATAGAAGACAAAAAGACAACCCTTGCCATTGCAGGAAGGCTCAGGGGCATTGCCGGAAGGCTCAAGATACCCCTTATATTCAAAGCCTCGTATGACAAGGCAAACAGGACATCTGTCAAATCATACAGAGGACCAGGGCTTGAAAAAGGGCTTGAGGTATTGGCAGAGGTAAAAAAGAGATTTAATCTGCCGGTTCTTACAGATGTCCATTGCAAAGGGGATGTAAAAGAGGTTGCAGAGGTGGCGGATATTATCCAGATACCCGCATTCCTTTGCAGGCAGACAGATTTGATATTAGAGGCAGCAGGGACGGGCAGGGTTATAAATATCAAAAAAGGACAGTTTCTCGCGCCATGGGATGTCCGGCAGGTAATTGATAAGGCTGTCTCCACTGGAAATAAAAATATAATCATTACTGAAAGGGGCGCATCCTTTGGCTACAACAACCTTGTTGTTGATTTCAGGGCAATCCCTCTGATTAGAGAAATGGGGTATCCTGTGATATTTGACGCAACTCACAGTGTTCAGATTCCGGGCGGTCTTGGCAGCGCATCAGGCGGAGAGAGGGATATGGTGGAATATCTCGCAAGGGCTGCTGTTGCAGTAGCCGTTGACGGCATATTCATGGAGGTTCATCCAAATCCTGATAAGGCTTTATGTGATGGCCCGAATTCGCTGAGCCTTTATAATCTTCCGGCATTGTTGAAACAGTTGAAGGAGTTGGATAGGGTGGTGAAACGATTATGACTACCGACAAAACCATCTCAACCGCCAAACGAGTCTTAAAAACAGAGGCAGATGCCATATCCGGTCTTGCAAGAAGGCTTGATAAAAATTTTTCAAAGGCAATTGACCTTATATTAAATTCCGGAGGCAAGGTCGTCATAACCGGCATGGGCAAGAGCGGGCTTATATGCAAGAAGATTGCGGCCACCTTTGCCTCAACAGGCACTCCTGCATTTTTCCTGCATCCTGCCGAAGGCGTTCACGGCGACCTCGGTATGCTTATGAAAGGAGATGTGGTTATTGCGGTCTCCAACAGCGGCGAGACAGAAGAGCTAATAAGGATCCTTCCCCTGATAAAAAGGATGGGCGTAAAACTCATTGCCATGACCGGCGATCTGAAATCAAACCTTGCAAAGGCAGGCGATGTTGTCCTTGATATAGCCGTAAAAGAAGAGGCGTGTCCTCTTGGTCTTGCGCCTACCGCCTCTACAACCGCAGCTCTGGCTATGGGCGACGCCCTTGCAGTTGCGCTGCTTGAAAAAAAAGGCTTCAAAGAAAAAGATTTTGCGCTGCTCCATCCCGCAGGAAGCCTTGGCAAAAGGCTTTTGAAAATAGAGGAACTCATGCATACAGGCAAAGACATCCCGCTTGTCAATATAAATGCGTCAATGAAGGATGCCATATTGGAGATAACTGCAAAAAGGCTCGGCATAACAGCCGTGCTTGATAAGAATAACCGCCTTGCCGGCGTTATAACAGATGGAGATTTGAGAAGGGCGCTGGAAAAAGGTGGAGATATACTTAATAAAGAGATTAAGGATGTAATGACCAAAAATCCAAAAAAGATAGAAAAGGGCGCCTTCACAGAGTCCGCATTAAAGGTGATGGAGGATTATTCAATAACCACCCTGTTTATCTATGAAAGAAGGAAACAGGATGAGGTTGCGGGTGTTATCCATTTGCAGGACCTGCTGAAGGCAGGGGTGGTATAAAAAAACACTTGACAACCTATTTGTTTATGGTATAAAAACTTCATAATTTAAAGATGGCCCTTATTTTGAGAATGATGTTTCGGCGCTTGGACGCGCTGAAACATCAAGAAAATCAAAAGGAGGTGTGAAAGAGAAAGAAAATGAATTGATGCAGGGCAGGGCTTTAGCCCTGCGAAAACTTAAGGCTTTATGAATTCCAAGTTACTTCAAAGAAGAAGTAATGAAAAATAAAACAAAGGAGGAAGTAAACATGAAGAAGATTCTAATAGCAGTTTTTGCAGCCTTTGTGCTTGCCGCATGGGTGGTTCCAGCAATGGCAGCAGACACCACATTCTACGGCACATACAGGGTGAGGTTGTTCAACACGAACAACGCAGCGGATTTTGCGAGTGGTAACAAGCAGAAGACCTATACAGGCACTGGCTCTACTACCGCAGAGGGAGCAATCAACACAGACAACAACTCCTGGATTGACCAGAGATTCCGCCTCGGGATTGAGAGCAAGGCATCTGACCAGTTAAGAGGCTTTGTGCAGTTGGAGATCGGTGATCTTTCTGAGGGAAACAGGAGCAACATTTGGGGAACAAGCAATACAGCTACCACAAGCCTTGCGGTCAGCGCCCGTCAGGCATATCTTTCATTTAACGCAGGTCCTATTAGGGTAAAGGCAGGTCGTCAGGTATTCGGCGATACATTGGATGGCGGCCAGTCATTCAGGGTTGCCGATGACAAGGTCTATTACGGCCTTGCAGACGGCGGACTTGTGATCGTAAGCAGGGTTGACGCATTTATATTAACAACAAAGGCTCTTGAGCCTGTAACGTTATATCTCGGCTACGCAAAGCTTGTCGAAGGTTCTGTAACCAGCGCTACAACAGATGCGCGGGACAGAGATAACACCCTCTATATATTACAGGCAACAATGGCGCCGTCAGACACACTCAAGGCTGGCGCATATTTCCTGTATGACAGAAAGAGAGATGCGATGACTACAGCTATAGGTGCGGATAAGCCCTGGTGGCTTGGTGTTGGTGTTGATGCAAAACTTGACCCAATAAACCTAAAGGTTCATGCCGTATACAAAGGCGGAACAAAGGAGAAGGGTTGTCAGCCAGGCTCCTGCGGTATTGCTGCTGGAGGTAGTGCAGACGACCTTGGCTATGCCGCGTATGCGCTTGATGCTGATGTGAGCTCAATGGTCGGCCCTGCAAAGGTTGGTTTTGCCGCAGGTATGGGCAGCGGCGATAAGAGCGCACAGGATAAGAAGTCAAAGACATTTAGCGGTATAGCGCCTTCCTATGGCCAGCAGCTTGGCGCAAGGCCAGCCATATTCTTTGACGCCGGCGAGGTTTCAAACGGTGGCGCTGCTCTTTCAAGGGGCAATTCAAATGCTATAACATCTGATGGCAGCACGCTCGGCAATGTTACATTTATGGAGCTTTATGGCTCATTTAAGGCAACAGATGAGCTTAGCCTGAATGCCCTTGCTGCAGGTTTCTGGCACACTGAAAAGAAAAATGCATCCAGCGCAACAAATACTAATACTTGGAACAGCAAACTCGGCACAGAGGTTGACTTGGTCGCAGTTTACAAGCTCTACAAGGAACTTGCGCTCGTTGCGCAGGCAGCATGGTTTATGCCGGGCGAGGGTATCCTCACTTCTCAGAACACAGCAGGCAACAACACAACAGGCAGCATCGCATCAAAAGATGCAGTCAGCGAGTACTTTGCAAGGATTCAGTACGATTTTTAATGTAGGGCAGTAGGGTGGGCATTGCCCACCATGATTACAAAAAGGGCGGGCTAAAACCCCGCCCTTTTTTATTGGTTGACTTTGATTGCCTGCTATTTTATAGTACTAACAGATAACATGAAGCATTATAATAAAAGAGAAAAGACCGCCAATTGGTTATTCAAGATTGCAGAGTATGTGGCTATCGCGCTTGGTATTAATACATTATTGCCAAACAGTCCTCTAACTATAAAGAATGTGTTAATTGGCTCTTTTTTGTTAATAATATTGTTTGTGTTGGCCCTCTGGATAACACCGGAAAAGGAGGAAAAGATATGAATTCACTGATTTTGGTCTTAATTACAGCGATACTTATCGGGTTGGGCAGCGGTATCTATTTTTATCTTTCAGAAAAAAGGCATCCAAGATAATGAATAGTTTATTATTTGCAATAGTTTTAGCCCTTATAATGGGAGTCGGCGCTGGTATATATTTCTATATATCTCCCTCCCCTG
>Ga0080064_1001843_pt1 | contig 39686 bp, 43 predicted proteins | sample Subgrocontami54m_FD_69260 | JGI IMG/M metagenome (GOLD analysis project Ga0080064, IMG submission 69260) | Subsurface groundwater microbial communities from S. Glens Falls, New York, USA - GMW46 contaminated, 5.4 m (SPADES assembly) (version 2) ...
GGTGGCGTCCGTCATCCGCCCATACCTGGAGTCGCTGGCGTGAGCAATCGGTCCGCGTCTCCCGCGTCCGTGCGTGCACGGCTCCTCAACCTGGCCCGCGGGCGTAACGAGGAGTTCGAGTATGTGCTCACGCGGTACGCGAATGAGCGGTTGCTTTACCGGCTCAGCAGGTCGGCGTTTCGCGACAAGTTCGTGCTCAAGGGCGCGATGTTATTCGCGCTGTGGGGCGAGACGCCGCACCGCGCGACCCGCGACGTCGACCTGCTCGGCGTCGGCGAAGCAACGATCTCGCGCCTCGTCGAGGTGTTCAGGACGATCTGCGCGACGGAGGTGGAGCCCGACGGCATTACCTTCGTGGCCGATTCCGTTGAGGGATCGACGATCCGCGAAGACGAGCAGTACGAAGGTATACGCCTGCGATTGCGGGCCGAGTTGGCCGGCGCACGCATCGCGGTCCAGGTCGACATCGGATTTGGCGAAGCGATCACGCCCGAACCGCGCCAGGAAACCTATCCAGTCATGCTCGATCAGCCCGCACCGGTGCTGAGCGTGTACCCTCGCGAGTCCGTCGTCGCCGAGAAGCTCGAGGCGATGGTGTCGCTCGGCATCGCGAATAGCCGCATGAAGGATTTCTACGATGTGCGTGTGCTCTCAGATACGTTCGCGTTTGACGGCTCGACGCTGTGCGACGCCATCCACGCGACTTTCGAGCGTCGACGAACACCCATGCCCTCCGAACCACCTACCGCGCTAACGCAGACCTTCTTCGGCGATGCCGCGAAGGTTCGCCAGTGGCGCGCATTCACCAACAAGCTCGGCGTGAGCGGTGACGGCGGCACGCTCCGCGATGTTGTCGTCTCGCTGAAGGAGTTCCTGATGCCACCGCTGAGGGCCGCGGCGGCAGGCGTTCCATTCCAGCAACAATGGTCGCCGGGTATCGGGTGGACTGCGGGTTGACGCGGCCGCCCGGCGCGCCCGGCGGGTCGGCGTTCAAGAAACGGCCGAGCGTCCATCTGTGATAGCGCGCCGTAGCAGTCCACCCCCGCGCCCTCGCCGTACTCCTGCTTGACGAGCGCGCGGCATGAGCATGGATGATCCTCCTGTCTGCGGCATTTGTCCGAAAAGTAGCGCGCTTTGCGGACAACTAGGGACCGCAACCTGAGCACCCCGCTCATCCCCCGCAGAAGCCGCGCCGGCCGCACACGGGGCCGATTGTCGGCGCACACGCGGCTAACACCCGCAGTGGCGTCGCTTCCCGCACCGTTGTAGCGAAGTCGCGGAACGGCGCGCACGTTCGCGAGAAATGGCGACGAGAGGGAGGAACGGCGGCAGGCTCCACGGGGAGCCTGCGTCGGGGCAGGGAGGGGCGAGCGTCAGTCGGCGCTCGTGTGCGTGAGCGCGTGCTCCGTCGCGGCCTTCACCGTCGGGAACGTCTCGCCGCACGCGCCGCAGCCGTACGACTCGCCGTTCGCTGCTGCGCGCACCGCCTTGCCCTTCTTCGCGCCGCTCTCCTTCGGAGCGGCCTTCCGCTTCGCCGGCTTCTCCGCCGCGGGTTCCTTCTTCGGCTTGTCGGCCTTCGCCGTCGGCTCGCGCTTCGGCTTCTCCGCGCCGGCGAGCGACCACCAGGCCCAGCCGTTGCAGGCGTGTCCGATCACCGCCTTCCCCGCCGACGACGGGCTCTTGTGCATCGTCCCGTCGTCGAGACGGTAGCGAAGGCCGTCATCCGTTTGCACGACCTCGCAGGTGTGCTCCTGCTTCTTGTACCGCGCCGTCAGCACGGTTCCCGGCTCCAGGTTCCTGTTCTCGATCGGCATGTCGCCGCTCCTTTCGCTGGCCCCCGGCGAACGGCTTCGCCCAAGGGCGTCTCGCTGGTGCCGCCATACATCACTCTGAGCCCGATGGAAGTCAACGAGTCATCGCGGTGAGTGGTTGCGGCTACCGCTTCGCCGCGCGCGCCGTCCAACCTCGCGGAAGTCGCGCGAGATGCACGCACGAACCGTCGGCCGGGTCACACGAAGGTTTAACACCCCGACCGGACACATTCGGACCCCGCCGCGTTCTTGTCGTTTGACCCCCGGACCGGACGGGGGCACGGATCCCGAAGGAGGATCACCCATGGCACACAGGACACCTACGCAGTGCGCCGCCGAGCGGCGGGCGCTGGCACAGGCACAGGACCGGGCGGACGCCGACTGGCAGGCGGTCAGGAACGCCATCGACCGTCGCCGGGCGGACACCGCCCTCGTCGCTCTCGACGAGGCCGTCGGGCAGCTGATCGGGGACACCGCGCGCCCGGCGACGATCGCCGCGACCCTGCGCTTGGCCGCCCACCTCGACCGTAGAGCGCACGCCCAGCGCCACGCGGAGCAGCCCCTCGTCTGCTGCCGAGAGCCGTGGACGGGCTCGGCCTGGCAGGGGCCTCCCCCCGTTGCCGTCGTCGTCGGCGATCCCCGGACCTGATGGGGGCCCGGCCCCCGCGCGGGGCAGGGATGCCCCCCGACTCCCCTGCGGAACCGGCCCACGTCGGGCACACGTCGGCGCGCACGGCGGGCGTCCGCCCGGGTGGGGCAACCGGCGGCACCCGCGCGACCGGCCGGCACGTGCGGGATCGTGTGCGGTGGCTGGCCCGAGCGATGCGGAGCTTCCTCTCGGCACCGCAGACACACCTTCCTCCCTACGCCCGTTGACCTGTCCGGGTAAGGCGCGGCGCCAGGATCGCGGGACCGAAGTGTGAGGGTGTGCATCGTGCGCTGCGAGAAGATCGTCAACGGCAATCGGATATGCGGCTACCGCGCGAAGCGTGAAGCCGTCACGCTCGGCGCCGGGCGCGTCGCGCTCTGCGAGGCGCACGCCCAGGACGAGTACCGGCGACGCGGGCGGTGTCCCTGGCCGCGGCCGGCCACGGAGCGCGCGCCGACGAGCTACGAGGAGAAGTGGGTCCAGCCGAAGAGCATCGACCGGCCGCAGCAGGGACGGCACGCCCACGGCAACGTGACCCACAAGCACGAGTCCTACGGGGAGCACGAGCACGTGGGACCGCGCGTGGTCACGAAGGCGCAGCCAAAGATGGAGATGCCAGACACAACCTCCGCCTCGGCTCGTTGACTTGCCAGGGTGCGCGAGCGATGAATGCGCACCGACGACTGCCCCCACGGGGCGAAGGAGGAACAGCGATGCCGATCGAGGACAGGAACGTGGAGCCGGGGACGCGCCTGGTGGCGCGCTACAAGAAGCAGGACCGGACGTGCGAGGCCATCAAGACCGACGACGGCCTGCGCTACCGGCTCGACGACGGGACGATGCACAAGAGCCCGTCGAGCGCGGGGAAGGCGGTGATCGGACACGCCTGTAACGGCTGGGTCTTCTGGTCGCTCGCCGGCACGGAGAAGCCGAAGCGCGAGCCGAAGGCCAAGGCCGAGAAGCCGAAGAAGGAGCCCGCGGCGAAGAAGTCGGCGAAGGCGAAGGCCACTGCGAAGACGAAGACCGCGAAGCCGAAGAAGTCGAAGGCGATGCGAACGGCGGCCGCCGGCGAGTCGTACGGCTGCGGCGTGTGCTCCGAGACCTTCCCCTCCCTGGAGGAGGCGCAGGCGCACGTCGCGAGCGTGCACGCGGAGCCCTAGCGTCGGCGGGTAGTTCCGGAGGTGATACACGATGTCGCACTTTCTCACGCTCGTCCTGGTCGAAGTTCCGGGGCTGCGGCCCGAAGAACTGCGCCGCAGGCCGCAGGTGGTTCGCGCGCAGCTCGACCGTCTGCTCGCGCCCTACGACGAGAACACCGCGGTAACTCCGTACCAGGACCGCTGTCACTGCGTCGGGCTGGAGGCGGAACGCGCCGGCCGCGCCCACGCTGATCAAACCGTCGGCACCTACGACGCCCAGCGGCGTCTGTTCCACGCGGAGGTAGCGCCGGCGCTCACGCCCGAGCCGGGCGAGGCCGCCGTCACGCAGCGGCAACTGGAGGCTGCGTGGCAAGCATTCACCGCAGAGTTTCGCGCTGCCTACGAAACGGAGGAACACTCGTCGGCGCAGGCACACCCACTCTTCGAAAGGCCGAGAACGGACTGCGACGAGTGCCGCGGCGCCGGCGTCCACACGACGACGTACAACCCGAAGAGCAAGTGGGACTGGTGGGTCGTCGGCGGCCGCTGGCACGGCATCGTCCGCCACGGTGTGTTCCGCGAAGGAGGCGATCAGGAGTCGCTCTCCGACAACGCCGCCCCGGTCGCCGAGCTCAAGGAGAACATCCCCGAATACATCCACGCGGTCGTTACTCCGGACGGCGCCTGGCACGAACAAGGATGGATGGGCTGGTGGGGGATGGTACGCGACGAGAAGCCGGAGGATGCGTGGCGCCGCGAGGTGGCCGCCTTGCTGCTGGAGCACCGGCGGGCGCTCGCCGTCGGCTGCGACCTGCACATCTAGGAGGGGCGATGGAGAAGCCGGAGTGCACGCTGGTCGGCGAGGACGGCAACGTCTTCAACGTCATCGGACGCGTCCGCCGCGCGCTGCTGGACGCCGGGCACGACGACGAGGCGCGCGAGTTCGTCGTGCGCGCGTTCCGGTGCGGGTCGTACGACGAGGTGCTTCGGCTCGTGCTGGAGTACGTCGAGGTGCGGTGAGACAAGCGCCGGCCCGACGTGATGAACGTAGCGAGAGGAGCACCGCGATGCCGGACGACACCACCCTTGCCTTCGTCGCCAACCGCGAGGCGCGCGTCGTCCCCGCCGGCTGGCAGCACCTGCGGGACGCGCACGGCCGCTACGTGCCCCTGCTCCCTGCCGGCCACGTCTCCGAGGACGTCGAGCACGCCGACCTCATGCCGCAGCCGACCGGTGCGACGGAGGTCGCCGCGTACGAGACGGTGTCTGAAGGCACGCCGATCTCGCCTGCCTTCCCCGACACGACTCAGGGCCGACTCGATCTCGTGAACTACTGCGCAGAGCATTGCACGACGTTCGGCGACCACCGTGCCGGCGTCGAGGCGTGGGCGGCGCTGCTCTTCAGCGACGGCGCAACGGTCGACGCCGACGGGACGGTGCGCGCGTAAAGCCGCCAGCGGGCCCTTTCGCGTCGAAGACCCCCGCCCCCGTTGGGGCGGGTATCCCCCGGGGTGAACATTTAACAGCCGACCCGACACGTTCGGCCCCGCCGCGTCCTTTGTGGTTGAACCCCCGGACCGGACGAGGGCGACCGACCTACCCAGGAGGACCAGCCATGGCACACAGGACACCCACGCAGCGAGCCGCCGAGCGGCGGGCGCTGGCACAGAACCGGGCGGACATCGCCGGGCGGATCGTCGGGGACATCGAGGATGCCGCGCGCTCCGGCGACGTCGCCGCGACCCTGCTCCTGGCCGCTGACCTCGCCCGTCTCGCGGCGGCCGAGGTGATCGAGCGCGCCGGCGGGGACGATGGGCACGGCGTCGGCTGGCCCGACGACCCCGCCCTCGACAGGGTGGTCGGCGAGCTGCTCCGCGTGGCGCTGGTCGAGCGCGTCGACGTCGTGCGCACCCACCTCACCGTCGTGCCGCTGGCGGTTGCGGACGCGCTCCGCGACCTCGACCTGACGGGGATCTGATCCCGGCGCCGGGGCAGGGATGTCCCACGCGCGACACCCCGTGCGGAACCGGCCCACGTCGGGCACACGTCGGCGCGCACGGCGAGCGTCCGCCCAGGTAGGGCACCAAGGGCCACCCGCGCGACCGGTTGCACGTTCGGGCTGTGTGCGGTGGCTGCCCGTCCAGGTGGATCTTCCCTCGGCGCCGCAGACACCCCCTCCTCCGACCATCGCCGCCCGGCCGCAGCAGGGACGGCTCGCGCAGGGCAACGTGACGCACGAGCACCAGTCCTGCGAGGAACACGAGCATGTGGGACCACGCGTGGTCACGAAGGCTGGGGCCCGGCTGGGCAATATTGCCGTCGCGCCCGTGCCGTCCGCGTGTCCATCGCTGTCCTACTGCTGAATCCGATCTCGCCTCACCCCGGTTGAGGTGCGCGCTTAGAGACTCAACTGCTCCTCTCGCTCGCGCTCGACCGTCAAAATCCAACAGTTCGCACCAGGCGCGAATTGCTGGCCTACCGATGTCGGAACGATGCGAATCACGGGTGCGGCTGTGTCCCGTCGATGACCACCGCCGACGACGAGCACCTCTGGTCACGCAACACGAAAGCGGGCGCCCATGTCGCCGCATCACACCGGGGCGGCGCGTCATCCACATCCGCTTCCGTTGCTCCGGTCTAAACATTGCTGCGCGGCATGCCGATGCTTCTCGGATCGCCCTGAGCCGAGGGCGCGCCGATTTTGGCGGAAGCCCCGGCAATCTGGAGAGGAGCCACCGATGTCCATCCCCGATAAGCAGTTGATGCACGGTGCTGCGTTGGTGCCGATCGTCGGCTACGCGCAGTTCAAAGCGCTGAACAAGCAGGGCAAGGGGGTATACACCCTCAACGACGACACGCCGTTCATCGTGAAGTACGCTCGGAAACCGAACGCCAAGGGACTCTGGCCCTTCTCCTTCAGCGCGACCGAGCTCGCAACCGGGCGTACGCTGAGCCGGCGCTACGGGGAGTGCTATACGGTGCTGGTCTGCTATCCGGGAACCGTCTGTCTCCTGGATTGGCACGACCTGTCCCAGATCGTCGACGTGTTCTCGTTGAAGGCCGAGGGGATCCGTTGCGAAACACCCAAGGGCAAGCTCATCCGCGTGTCGAGTGGGCGAACGCCCCGCGGCCAGCAGCTGAAGGTCGCCGCCGCCAGCTTCCCGAAGAAGATGTTCCAGTCGCCGTCCCGGAGAAAGCTGGCCGTCGCCGCTTAGCTTCACCCACGCCAGGCCGTGGCCTAGCTGCCCGACCGCGCAATATGCAACATCCGTGAGAGCTGCCCAAGCACTGGGCAGCTCTCGCGCTTCCCGCCGTCGAGCGCCCTCGAACGCTTTGACCTGCGGCACCCCTCTTCGGTCGTCCGACAGCACCGAAACGCACGGCTTTCAGCGGTGCGTGCGGGCAGCCGCCGTATATGCAAGCGGATCTGGGAGGTTGCTCAGATTCAGATGCGACGGCCGCGAATCTGAATCTGGCCCCGGCACGGGACAAATTGGGGCCGCGGCGCGGGTTTTGGGGCCAATATGCCGTTATGAATGCGGTTCCCGTCCCGTTATTATGCAGTGCGGAGAAGTTCAGGACTACATCGGACTGTCCGATGATCCTGACGGAAGCCATTCGGGAACACACTAAGGAGAGTGACATGATCGACAAGAATCGCGCACCCTACGCGCCCCTGGCCTCGGTGAGGAAGATCCTGGAGGCCATCCGCGTCGGCAACGAGGGGCCATGGACAGCGGAGGCCTGCGCCTCATCCGGGGTCACGGACAGCATGATCCCCCGCACGCTGAACTCCTTGGAGGCCCTCGGCATCGTGGATGCGCCCGGCAACCTCACGGGCGCCGGGCGAGCGCTCCTGGGGACGTCGGAGCCCGAATACGCGGCGTCGCTCAAGAGCATCGTCCGCGAAGCTTACGCCGAAGTCCTCGCCCGGGTCGATCCCAGCACGGCTAGCGCCGAAGCCATCGCGCTGGCCTTCGCGGGCCTCGAGCCGAGGGCCCAGCAGGACAAGATGGTCTCCCTCTTTCGCGGCCTGTCCGCTGAATGCGGTCTGTCGAGCGCCCGGAGACGGAGGACGCCGGCTCGCGAGACGCGCGGAGCGGCGGCCCGCGAGCTTTCCGGGGGCGTGAGCCCGATCGAAGCGGTCCTTCGACAGTTGCCGACCGGCCGGCGTTGGACGAAGGAGCGGCGGGATGCCTGGATCACCGCGATGACATCCTTCGTCGACCTGCTCTACGAGATCGACGCGGATGCAGAGAGGGGGAACGCCATGTGATGGTCTCGAAAGCAAGAGGAGGCGCGGCTCATCAGCGCGCCTCCGACATCAGCGAGAGTGCCTCGCCGGCCCGACTGGAATCTTGTCGGCGAGGCTATTCAGACAGAGGAGTGACCCCATGCCTTCGGCTATCGTAACACCCCCGATCCAGCACGGCGAGTCGGCCGACCCCCTGCACATCGAGCAGGTGCCCGTCGACGCGCTGCGCCTATCGGACTACAACCCCCGCCAGATGGACGCCGAGGAGCGGGCCAAGCTCGAGCGCAGCATCGCCGAATTCGGCATGGTCGACCCGATCATCGCCCGCCTCGAGGGGCGAGAAGTGATCGGCGGCCATCAGCGGCTCGTCGCCGCCCGCAACCTCGGACTCGCGACCGTCCCCGTCTGCTTCCTGGACGTCACCGCGGAGCGCGCGAAGCTGGTCAGCCTGGCCCTGAACAAGATCCAGGGCACCTGGGACGGGAAGCTGCTGGCGCGGCTGCTCGGCGAACTGGACGCCATCCCGGACCTCGACCTGACCATCACGGGCTTCGACGACGACGACATCAAGGCCTACGCGGCGATCCTCGACGCCGAATCGCTCGCGGAGAAGCAGGAGGAGTTCGACCTCGACAAGGCGATCGAAACCGCCCGCGAGAACTCCCGCGCGCGTCGCGGCGAGATCTGGGAGCTCGGCCGGCACCGGCTGATGTGCGGCGACGCTACCTCGACGGCGGACATGGCGCGGCTCTGCGCCGGCGACAGCGTCGACGTCGTCGTAACCGACCCGCCTTACTCGATCGACTACGTCCCCGCCGGCGAGCGGGCGGGGCGCGCTTCGGCGACGCGGCCCGTCCTCGGCCCGATCCTCAACGACGCGATGGCTCCCGAGGACTACCAGCGGCTGCTCGACGGCGCCTTCACCAACGCCGTCGGCGCGATGCACGAGGGCGGCGCTCTTTATCTCTTTGGATGCTCCAGCACCGCCGCCGCATACGCGCAGGCCTTCGACGCCGCGGGCATCTACCCCAGCTCGACGATCGTCTGGCTGAAGCCCTCCGCCAGCTTCTGCTGGAAGGACTACCGCCCGCAGTACGAGCTGCTCCACTACGGCTGGGCTGCGGGCAAGCCGCACGGGTTCTACGGCGACCGCACCAACACGGACGTCTGGCCCATCGCGCGCGATCCGGCGGCCTCGTACCACCATCCGACCCAGAAGCCCACGGAGCTCTACGAGCGCGCGCTCGAGAACAGCTCTCGCCCCGGCCAGACGCTGCTGGACATGTTCGTCGGCGGCGGGGCGGCGCTGATCGCGGCGGAGCGCACCGGACGGCGCTGCCTGGCGATGGACCTGGACGAGCGATTCTGCGAGGTGAGCATCCAGCGCTGGGAGCAGTTCACGGGACAGAGCGCACGGAGGTCGTCGTGATGGGCACGAGAAGGACACGCGAACAAGCGATGAAGCTCGAAGACGACGCCGTCCGCCTCAGCGTTCGCGGCGGCAGCGTCCGGCAGATCGCCGGCGCCTTCGGCCTCTCCGAGAGCGAGACGCGGCGGAAGCTCCGGCAAGGTTTCCGCCGTCGCCAGCAGCAGGACATCGAGGCGGGCGCGTCGACGCGCGTGGCCGCGGCGCTCTCAGAGGTGCGCCGTGCCGGATGGCAGGGCCTTGAGCGGGCACCGCAAGGAGCACCGGCGAGCGTCGGATTCCTGAAGGTGATCCTCGACACGATCGAGCGGGAGGCCTACCTCCAGGGGGTCGAGCTGAGGAAGCTTGGCCTCCCGCCGCGGGCGAACGACGGAGCGATGCTCGGGCCGGCGTAGTCGCCGGCCGCGAGGGAAGCGGGAGGAAGCTGGTGGCGCACCGGCCGTCTCCCGGGATGAGGAGCAAGGACATGGACAACACGAACGACGAGACGCAGCGCCTGGATCTGCGACCGTACCAGCGGGAGGCGCTCCACGCGATCGAGGCAGCCGAGGCACGCGGGATACGACGCGTCGCCGTCGCGCTGCCGACCGGCGCGGGCAAGACGATCATCTTCGCGGAGCTGGTCCGCCGGCGCGGCGGGCGCGCGCTCGTCCTCGCGCACCGCGACGAGCTGATCTCCCAGGCGGTGGAGAAGATCCGCGGCGTCCACCCGTGGTGCAGGGTGGGCATCGTGAAGGCGGAACGGGACGAGGTGGGCGCCGACGTCGTCGTTGCCAGCGTGCAGACGCTCGCACATCCGGCGCGTCTTGCGCGCCTCGGTCGCGACTTTACGACCGTCGTGGTGGACGAGGCGCACCACGCGACGTCGCGGAGCTACCGCTTAATCCTGAAGCACGTCCGCGCCTTCTCGCCCGGCGCGCCGCTTGTGCTCGGCGTGAGCGCGACATTCCACCGTGCGGACGGCGCTGCGCTGGGCGACGTCTTCGAGGAGGTCGCGTTTGAGCGGACGATCCGCGAGCTGATCGACGCGGGCTACCTGTGCGAGCTCCGCGGGATGCAGATCAAGCTACGCGTGGACTTCGCACGGCTACACGTCGTCGGCGGAGACTTCGATGAGGGCGAGCTCGAGGGCGTGCTGCTCAACGCGAAGGCGCCCGAGCACGCGGTCGAGGCGTACGAGCAGCACGCCGCGGGCCGGAAGGCGATCGTATTCACGCCGACCGTCCACGTCGCCCACCTGGTCGCAACGGCGTTCCGGGGCAACGGACACCGCGTCGAAGTCGTCGACGGGAAGACGCCTTGCGAAGAACGGCGCGCGCTGCTCGACCGCTTCCGGACCGGCGAGACGCAGATCGTCGTGAACTGCGGCGTCCTCGTCGAGGGCTACGACAACTCCTCCGTCGACTGCATCGTCGTGATGCGGCCGACGACCTCGCTCGCTCTCTACACACAGATGGTGGGACGCGGCACCCGGCTGCACCCGGGCAAGACGGACCTGCTGGTGCTCGACCTCGTCGGCGCGACCGAACGACACGACCTCGTGACGAGCGCCACGCTCATCGGCCTCTCGCCGGACGCGACAGACGCACGGTCGCTCGTGGCGGGCGAGGCGGAAGAGAAGCCGGAGGACGAGCCCTCCGAAACGGACGGCGACCTCATCGCCCGCGACGTCGACCTCTTCGATCGCAGCAAGGTTTGCTGGGTGATCGACGGACAGAGAAGGTACATATCGACGCTCGGGGGAGGCGTGCTGAAGGTTGTCCGCGGGCCCGACGGTTGGACCGTGCTCGTCGGAGGGCGTTCCGGCATGCGGATGCTGGCGGACGGCGTCGACGCCCGCACGGCGGACGCGGCGGCGCAGGACTGCATTCGAATGCAGGGTCTTGGGCGCTTCGTCGACCCCGCCGCATCGTGGCGCGGACGACCGGCGACCCGATCCCAAGTCCGCCAGCTCGAAGCCCTAAGCCTGGCATGGGACGAGCGCACCGATGGGGGCGTGGCCTCCGACCTCATTACGCGGGCACGAGGCCGCAAGTGGTTCGGCGATGACGCCAGCGATGATGACGAGCGAAGTGCGTGACCCGGCAGCCCACGGCAGACTTGGCGCAGCGCGCCCGGCCCCGGATGCGGTCGAGCCTGACCGCCAATAGTCGGGTCGTGGCGCCAACACAAGGGGTATCCTAAGTCACAGGAGCTACGCCGTTCGGGCGAACCGCTTCCGATGCCCTCCCCATGCCATACGGGTAGCAAGTAGCCGAGGCGAGGTCCCACGCCTCGAAGGAAGGACGTACTCAGGTGGTCGCACTGGGCAGGATCCTGGGCCGCGGGCGGTTCGGCAGGCAGGGCCGTCGGGCGCGCAACGAGCACTCTTCGCCACGGCGAAGCGACGCCCTACGGTTCGTCACGCCGGCGGAGCTGGCGCTCTCGTCGGCGGGGGGCGTGCCCTGGCTGCTCCGCGGCTACGTGGCCGAGGGCGCGATTACCGAGATCTCCGGCCCCGCCAAGAGCGCCGGGAAGACGACCTTCGTCCTCCGCGCCGTGCGCGCCCTCCTCGGCGGCGGCGAGTTCCTCGGCGCGACCACGGCGCGCACGCCCGTGGTCTACCTGTCGGAGGAGCGCGAGACCACGCTTGCCCAGGCCCTCGGGCGCGCCGGCCTGCTCGACCGGGACGACCTCGCGCTCCTGCCCTGGCGGAGCACAATCGGCCACGACTGGGCGAGCGTCGTCCGGGCCGCCGTGCGCGAGTGCCAGCGGCGCGGCGCCCGGTTGCTCGTCGTCGACACCCTGGGCCAGTTCACGATCTCGAAGGGCAGCGGCGAGAACGGCGCGGCCGACGCCCTCGACGCCCTGCGCCCTCTCCAGGAGGCCGCGGCCGGTGGTCTCGCCGTCGTCGTGGTGCGGCACGACCGCAAGGCAGGCGGCGACGTCGGGCGTTCGGGGCGCGGGAGCTCGGCCTTCGCGGCCGCGGCGGACATCCTGGTGAAGCTCGAGCGGGCGCGGACCGGTCCGAACGTGCGCGTGTTGACGGCGCTCTCGCGCTTCGACGAGACGCCGGCCTCGCTCACCATCGAGCTCGCCGAGGACGACTACCGGATCCGCGACGACGATCCGACGGACGTGCCGAAGATCACGCTGGTCCAGCGGGTGGAGGACGCGCTCCTCGAGATCGCGCCAGGGTTCGCGGACGACGCGCTGCCGGAGGACGCCCTCCTCGAGCGCATGCCGGAGGGCACCAGCCGCGCGACGCTCCGCAACGCGATCCGGTTCCTGCTCGAAGAAGGCACCTTGAAGCGCTGGGGCGCGGGCACACGCGGGGACCCGCACCGGTTCTGGGTTGCTGACACGGACACTGACAGCGGCGACGCGTAGCGATTCGCTGTCAGTGTCACCAATCGGGCCGGCGACAGGTGGGTCGACCGCCCGCTGGGCACCGGGATCCCCCTCACCGGGCACCCGAGAGGATCCGTTCGAGCGGGGCGGAAGGGGTATCCTAAGACGCAGCAATGCTGACCTGGGCGAGGGTTGGTTCTCCAAGATCCCCGGACCCGGGCACAGGCCTCATCGAGGGCTGAGTTCGTACCCGCGGCGCCCGCCGTGCGATCTTGGAGAAGATCACCATGTCCAAGTCCGCCCACCGCATCCCGGCACCCTGGTTCAAGGCGCCCCTAGCCCTCGCGTTCGACGAGGAACTGACGCTAGCCGACGTCCGCGTCTACGCCGCGATCGACTACCGCGCGGGGCCGCGTGGCTACTGGTGGGGCACCCACCAGGCGATCAGCGACGAGACCTGCCCGCACACCGACGCCACGCGCGCCACGTGTCCCGGCCACGAGCCCACGGTCGCCCAGCGCAGCATCGAGCGGTGCGTGCGGAGGCTGGAGACGCGCGGCTACATCGGTACCACGCGGCTGGGGCTCCAGTACCAGAACGCCACGATGTACTTTGTCCTCGCCCGCACGATCGATGGCCCGGACGGCCCCGACCGGGACGAGGGCCTAGACCTGACCGACTGGCCGGCCACGTCCACGCTGGAGCGGGCCGCGCGCACCGCGCGGGCCAGCGCGATCGAGCACCGCGCTGGGCGCACACCGGCGCAGTCGCACCCCGCTCGCCAGCGCAGTCGCACCGCACCGGCCAGCGCGGTGCTTGATCAGCCACAGACCTCCACCACAGACCACAGCCACAGACCACAGGAGAACGTAGACCTCAGGTTGGCGCCGTTGGCGCAGCCGTTGGCTTCGTCCGATCAAGTTCACGCCGGCGGCTTCGTGCCAACCCCGGTGACCGCCGTCGTCCGGCGGGAGCAGCAGGTCGAGGCGGCGGTGCTGCGGGCGTGCGAGGAGAGCAGGTACGCCGGGATGCCCATCCACGCCGACGACGTACGGAACGTGGTGTACCGCGTCCGCGCGAGGATCTCCCGGCAGATCGAGCCGGACGAAGTGGTGGCCGCGGTGAACCGGCTGCGTGAGCGCGAGGCGATGCCTGCGTAGCGACTTTGACCCGTAGCGGAGGGTCGTGCGCTAGAAGAGCGGGCCGTCGCCTCGGCTACGACGCGTCGGGACCGGTGGTTGTGCGCTACCGGTCTAGCTGCGCAGGACGTTCCCCCAGTCGAACGCGGGGTCGCTGGCGACCTTCGGCCGTGGCGCACGCCGGCCCAGGCTCCGGCTCCAGCCGGTGAGCGCGCGGCGACCCTCCGAGATGTTGCGGCGTGCCTCCAGCCGGCGTGTCCACGGGAGTTGGTGTGGCCGCTCCCGGAACTTGTACTGCTCGATGTGCCTGCCCAGCTGGAGCCGCTTGTTCCGGTGCCACATCTTCTGGGAATACGCAGGCGCGCAGAGGGGCGTGCGACGGTTGAGCCCGAAGCGCTCGCGGTATGCCGCCGGGGACATCCCGTGCTTCCAGCGCGCGTGGTGGCCGACGCTGACCACCTGTTCGCCGCAGACGTGGCACTCGACCAGCTCGCCGTGGGCGAACACGGTCATCTCTCCCGGTCGCGCGGTTCTCGGCCACTCGATCATGGCGCGCCGCCGCGGCGGGATCGGCGGATCCGGGGGCGGCGGGACAGCGGCGTAGAACCCCTCGGGCGTACCGTCCCGGTGGAACGTCGTCCACGAATACGCCCGCCATGCGCCCAGTCCGTCGAGCCTCTCGCGGTCGCGTTCCCGGCGCAGCTCCGGGTATCTAGCGTGGGCCTCCGCGAGCGTGGCGGCGACGTCCACGATCCGATATTCGGGCGGCTGGCCCGGTTCGGGCCAAGGGTAGTAGCGGATTTCGAGCTTCATCTGCGCCTCCTCACCTCAAATGTGCCTTATTCCTGACGTTCGACGCGAACGCCGCGTCCCGACCGCAGTCGAAGGGGTATCCTCTGATACGAGTTACTTGGGGCGAAGAAGAAGGCCAGCAAGGCCCGACACGTTCCGCCCGCCGCGTCGCTGTACGTAGGTGATCGTTCCCGCCCGGGGCCGGTACCGTCCCGTAGTCCCTCCCTAGAGGAGGGGAAAGGAAGGAAAGAGACATGGCAACGAAGGAAGAGGTAGACGCGGCGGAGAAGATCTCGGAGGAATTCGAGGCCCTCGGGCTCCTCAAGACGGTGTACATAGGCGTCGACCCGTGGGGTTTTCCTGCCCCCGCGAGGAGCATCACGGACAAGGGACGGGCGGCTCTGGCCGCCGACGAGATCGCTTACCAGCGGCTAGTGGGCGAGCTCGGCCCCGAGCACGCGCGCGAGAAGGCCTGGGAGTTGGCGCTCGAGGACGTGACGACGACGAAGGCGAAGGCCGAGGTAGCGGTGAAGGACGAGAAGGCTACGCGACGCGACGGCCACCCTGCCCCCGCGCACGGCCTCATGGGCAAGGGACGGGCACGCCTCGCGGCCCTGCGGGAGCGGGCGGCGCGGAAGCACTGGTGGTCGCGGCATCGGCCGCAGGCCCGCGTGGCCGCTAACGAGCTGGAGGACGCTCGGGACGAGGCACGAATGCAGGCCGTCTACGCGGAGAAGGACGCAGCGTGCGAGCGCGCGCTACAGCGGAAGCACTGACGGCGGGTTGTCCGGGCTTGACGACCGCACGAGTAGAGGAGAACGAAGATGAAGAAGACCAAGCAGCATCAGGCGCACTGTCGCCGACGACGCGGGGTACGAGTGCCCAGCGTGCCGCATGCTCAGATGACGACGACGAAGAGACTGCCGAGGGAGAGGCTGGTCTGCCTGGACTGTGGCACATCGGAGAACGGCGCATGCGCGATCTGCGGCGTCCCCGTCCCGCTCGCCGGTCGCATCCCGGAGTACTTCTGCACGGTCTGCCCTAAGTGCATCTTCGACCTGGGGGTTCAGGTCTGCGCTCTCTGTGGCGACCCGGCGAGCAGGGTCTGCCCCTCGTGCGATCCGGAGCGCGAGGTCTGCGCCACCTGCGGCAACCCGTGCACCCGGCCCAAGGCAGAGGATGACCCGGACCTCGTCGACATCCTGGTGGGAGTCCGCACCTACTGGAAGGAGCACCCCCTCGTGCTCGAGTCCATGAGGATGGACCGGCGCTGGCAGCTAGGCTCGCCCCTGCTCCTCCACGACCACAGGACCGGTGGGGTGCTGGGTACATCGCGCAGTCCGCGATCCCACGCCGCCGCCAGCAGTAGCTACACCCCCGCCGACGTAGCCAAGATCCTCGCGGCCTTCCCCGAACTGGAGGACGGCGCGGACGTCGTGACCGAGTTCGTCTCCCTGCCCGCCGACCGCCTGACGGACGACGAGATCGGGGCGCTGACGCTGTCGCCCGAGACGTTCCGACAACTGGGCGGTCTCGCCCTGACGTATGTGTCTTGGGTGGCCATGCACCAGCGGTGTGGGAACCCCAGCGCGATCGACTTCAACGACCCGCGAGAATACCCGACCGAGGGGACAGTGCGATGAAGGACAGGCGAAGCGTGGACTGGAGGGCAGACGAGCGAAGGGCGCGGGTAGCGTTGCGGCAGAACGCAGCGCTGATCGAGTCGGGCGAGACGGCCGGTCGGGACCCGATGCCCGCGCCCCACGGGGCCGGCATGCAGGGCCGGCATCTCGATCCGGACCGGTTCTGCACGAAGGGCCATGAACTCACGCCCGACAACACGCGCTATCGGCGATCCGGCGTCGCGGCGTGTCGTCGATGCCTGCTCGGCGCCTGACGGCGCGGGCGGCCCAAGAACTGGCGCTCCGCGTCGAGAAGCGAATCACGAAGACGACAGAAAGGGATCCACATGCGCACACCATCGGGATCCGAGCCGCTGCTCCTGCGGGTGCCGGACGCGGCTGAGCGGCTCGGCATCGGCCGATCGACGCTCTATGAGCTGATGCGCAACCACGAGATCCAGACGGTCAAGATCGGGCGCTCCGTGCGGGTGCCGGTCGCAGCACTGCGGGCCTGGGTTGAAGCGAAGGTGGACGAGGATGCAGGAGCCACCTAGCCACGTGGTGCGGAAGGCGCCGCTCTGCCTGGGGCACCACGGCCCGCTCGCGTGGGTGGACTGCCTGCACGCGTACCTCTGCCGCGCCTGCATGCGACGCGCCGGGTTCACCGCCAGCGAGATCGCGCGCTACCTCCGTCGCGCGGCGCGGGGCGCGCACCTCCCTCCTCGAGCCACAGGGGACTGATCCGCGCACGCCTCTGCTGCGCGCCTCCCGTCGTCCGCCCGGGATCCCCGGGCCGGTGTAGCCAATGAGATCCCGGAGAACCAGAAGATGGAGACCGACCCAACCTCGCGGAGGGCGACATGCCGCCACATCGGCGTGCACCTCGCGTGGGGGGACGACGTGGTGGGGTACGCCTGCCGATGGTGCCTGGCCGCCGGCGGTGCGACGGAGGCGGAGATCACGCGCCGCCTCCGCGACCCCCTCGGCGTGCCGCCCGCCCGCCGTCGGCGCGGGGCAGGATCACGCGTAGCTAGATGACGAAGACGAAGCAATGCACCAAATGCGGCGAGACGAAGCCCATCTCCGACTTCGGGAAGCGGCGCGACCGAGCCGACAACCGGCTCCGCTGGGAGTGCCGCGCCTGCCGCGCGGCCCACGTGCGCGCCTGGCGCGCGGCAAACCCCGAGTGGGACCGCGTCCAACACCTGCGCCGCCGGTTCGGCCTAACCCCCATCGACTACGACGCCATGCTTGTGGCGCAATGCGGGCTGTGCGCGATCTGTGGCGAGCCGGAGAGGACGATCCGGCACGGGAAGGTGGTAGCGTTGGCGGTCGACCACGACCACGCCACAGGCACCGTGCGTGGCCTGCTTTGTGTTCGGTGCAACCGGATGCTCGGCTTCATGGAGCGCAACGAGCTGCTGCTGACCAACGCCCGCGACTACCTGGGGTGGGCCGCCGCCGGACGCCCGCCGGTTGTCACTTCGCCCGCGTGAAATGTCGCAATTCTGCGAAACGTCGTCCGAAACGGCGCAGGTGCGACGGGTGGGCCGACCTTCCGCCAACCGGCCCACGATTCGGCACACAGGCGCTCCGCCGACTGGCGAACCGACCCCGTCGTAAGGCGTTTATGACGAGCACCATATAAAGGAGAGCTCACCATGGGACGGAAGCGCGGCAACGGCGAAGGATCGGTCTATCAGCGGAAGGACGGCCGCTGGGAGGGCAGCATGACGGTCGACGCGTCCGGGAGGCGTCGGTGGTTCCTCGGGCGCACGCGCCAGGACGTGGCGCGCAAGCTCGGCGACGCGCTCAAGCAGCGCAACGACGGCGTGCTCGTCGCGGGCGGTCACCAGACGGTGGCGGAGTTCCTCGCTGCGTGGCTCGAGGGGACGCGCCCGTCCCTCCGCCCGCGCACGTGGCTGCGATACGAGGAGTACGTCCGCCTGCACGTCGTGCCGTCGCTCGGGAAGGTGGCGCTCGCGCGCCTGACGCCGCAGCAGCTCCAGCGGCTCTACGCGGAGCGCCTCGCCACCGGCCTGTCGCCGACGACGGTGAACCACCTGCACGGGACGCTCCACAAGGCGCTTGGGCAGGCCGCGCGCTGGGGCCTCGTGGCGCGCAACGTCGCTGACCTCGTCGACCCGCCGCGCCCCGCCCACCACGAGATGACGACCCTCTCGCCGGAGCAGGTGCGCGCACTCCTCGCGGCCGCGGCGGAAGACCGGCTCGGGGCGCTATACACGGTCGCGCTCGAGGGCCTGCGTCGCGGCGAGATCCTCGCGCTCCGCTGGCGCGATATCGACGTGGACGCGCGCACGCTGCAGGTGCGCGGGTCGCTGCAGCCGACGCCCGACGGGCTGCGCATCGTCGAACCGAAGACGGCGTCGTCGCGCCGGCTGGTCGTGCTCAGCGCGACGGCCGTCGAAGCGCTGCGGCGGCACCGCGTCAGGCAGGCGGCAGAGCGGCTACAGCTGGGCCCGGCGTGGGAGGACAACGAGCTGGTGTTCGCGAACGAGGTCGGGAGGCCGATCGACGCGGGCAACCTGGTACGCCGCGGCTTCCAGCCGCTCCTCGCCCGTGCGGGTCTCCCGCGCATCCGCTTCCACGACCTGCGACACACCGCCGCGACGTTGCTCATGGGCCGGAACGTCAACGCGAAGATCGTGGCAGAGAAGCTCGGGCACAGCCAGATCTCCACGACGGTCGACCTCTACAGCCACGTCACGCCGACGATGCAGCGCGAGGCGGCCGAGGAGCTGGACGCGGTGCTGAAGGGGTAGCCGTCTGTGGAGCATCTGCTTGGAGAATGACGCGTCCCGAAATGTGAATCGCTGGGGAGCGCGGCCGGCGGCGGTGGTACACCCGTTTGCTTGGGAAGCGGTCCGGGCTTCTGCAACCTGCTCCAGATTCGAAACTAGGCCCAAGATCGATGCAAGCTGCACCCAATTAGGTGCACATCTCGCAGCACGTTGCCGCGTCGATCCTATCACAGATCAGAACGCCGCAGGCGACCCCGAATATCTGTGTCAGCGTCCTTCAGCGCACGTTTGGATCCACGCGAGGAAGTCTTCGTCTGGCGGGCCATACGGCCTGAATTTCTCCATGCGCCCTTCGTCTTCGCTGAGTAGGATGGCGCGGAACGGGCCCAACTTACTCGCGGCGGGCGAGTCGATCAGGTTCGACGAATCCTCTGCCGACATTTGCATCGCGACACGCATCGCGAACTCTCGAAGAGTACGCCGATCAACCGTTCGAGTGAGGTTGTTGAGCGTGTCGCACCAAGTGAGGACGTGTATCCCTACGTCCGGCCCTTCTCGGACCAACGATGAAAAGAGCTTCGCCGGACTTGGCGCTTCGGGCGCACTGTCGTACGAACGGAATCCTAAGTCATCATCCTGATGCAGATCCCGAGCACGCTGGAGGCCCACGATGGCCAGGTAGATCGAGGCATGGGTGCCATCCTCGTTCTCGATTCGCCGCTCCAACTCTGCTGACAGAGTCTGCAGGAAGTCCGGCAACTGGCGGCGCCCTCCTACCTGGACTTGCTCCTGAATCACACCAGGTAGACGAGCGAGCAGCCCGCGATATTCTGAGTCAGCCAGCGTGAAATCCAGGATGAAAAATCGAGCATCGTCCGCTCCGCCGCGCTGCGAGGGCAGTTGGGCTGCCACGCTCAATAGCGCCGAGACAAGAACCGATACGCCGAGTTCCTCACTCAGACCGACGACTAAGAGATTGCCGCCGCTCTGGCGGCGAAATACCGCCGCCGTCGGATCCTTTATGGCGATGGGCTCGCCGAGCCATGCGGCTATAGCCCGTGGCATCACCGCCGGCGAAGGCTGCTGCCATGCATCTCTGAGCAGTTTGTTCGACCCAGGGTTGGCTGATGAGTTGCCTTCAAAGACGATCATCGGCTGAGCGGAAGCACGATTGTCTCGGGCGCGGAGCCTATCGATGTAGTCGCTGCGCTCGTCATCGTCATCGAGCATTGCCGCCTGAAAGCGGTGGTTGCCCTCGATGGCACCGTTCGCAGCATTGTAGATAGCCTCGCCGGGCCTAGAGAGAAGCCGAGCTTCGTGGTTGTCGTCGGCCAGAATGAGCCGGGAGTCCGCTTCGCTGCACTGCAAAGCGATCCGAACGCCCATCTGGTCGATCGTGCTGCGGGCAAGTGAGTAGGCACCCGCAAGTGTTTGCGAACCTAGCACAACGTGGACGCCGAACGAGCGGCCCTGTCGGACAAGCCGGTCGAGGATCTGCGCTGCCTGAGACGCCACGGCGTCGTCCTCGGTGAAGAACTCCTGGAACTCATCGACTACCAGCAGGATCCGCGGCATCGTATTGCCGGTCTTGGTGCGATAGTCCGCCAAGCTATCGAGAGCAGCACCCCGGAATCGTTCAGCCCTAGCCTTGAGCTCATTGTCCAAGCCTTGCAAAACGCTCAGGCCGAACTCGCGCTCGCTTTCGATCGCGATCACACGGGCATGCGGCAGAGCGTGCGACGCATATGTCTTGAACTCAACCCCCTTCTTGAAGTCGATTAGATACAACTCCAGCTCTTCCGGGCCATAGGACATAGCCAACCCAACGATCATGACATGAAGGAGGTTCGACTTACCTGATCCCGTCTTGCCGGCGATAAGGAGATGCTGAGCGGTACCATGACCCAGTTCCAGCTTCTGGAGTTTGCGCGCACCAGCTGGACCAAGAGGAACGCTCAGACCGTGCGTGCTGTCCACTGACCACCAGTGATCAGTAGGAGGGGCCACCTTGGAGAACGGCACTTCTACTCGTTTAGCCTCCCGAGCCCCTTGACCAACATGCTGCAACACCTTGTCGCAGATGGCGGCCGTCGCCGGCTTATCCAGATCGATGATACAGTGTTGAAAGTCGGGATCGGAAAGCGTCCAACCGGAGTCTGCACTTTGAGCCACGAGAGAGTGGCGCTCGAGGTCTTCGATGTTGAAGCCGTACGGAAGGGGCAGATCTGTGTCCACCATCATCAACGTGTACACACCACACCGAGGCCCGTTCATCACGATGCTGTTGAGGCGCCGTGCCGCAACGTCACCGAAGTTCATCGGGAATCCGGTGACAACAAGGATCCGGTACGCCTCAGCTACCTCCCCGGCAGTCGCGTTGTACTCCTCTATCCCCCTGAACTCATTCCTTAGGTACTTCTGGATCACGTTCTCCATGTGCTCGGTGATTTCAGCGAGCCGTTGCTCAATGTGCTGAGGTTCGGACCACGCGCGGCTCGTGACGAGGGATTCATCGTCGTCCGCTAAGCGCATGAAGGCGGCCACGCTCTGCCCAAGACCTACCGGATCGAGGAAAGTGAGCTGCATCTTGCCCGCAGGCTGGGAAGCCAGCAGCCGTAAGATCGTCGACTGCAAGCACTCGATCGCGGAAGCTTTAGCGGGTCCGCTAGCCTTCAGCACGAGAGACTTGTCCCCGGGAAATGCGTACAACGCTAGTGACTCAGGGAGCCGCCCCTCGGGCGATTCGATGGAGCATCTGCCAAGTCGGATAACACCTGAGTTAGTAGGCCCGTTCCAAGTGTCCCAGTGCGCTTGCGCCCAGTCTTGAGCTTGTTCTGCCATCGACGCTGACAGCTCGGCCATGCGCGGGCTCTCTGCCTCAACTGTCCGCACCAACTCGGCCCGGCTGGACTCCACGCTCGCCGCACATCGCTCCCGAACCTCAGAAAGGCGAGCGTTGTAGCTGGCCGTCACCTGGTCTTTCGCCATGCTTGCCAGCTCTTCCGCGCCAGCAGCAATATTCACCAGGTTCTGATACGACGAGTTCTGCGACGACATTATCCAGACTACGACAACGCCAACCGCCACGAGCATGGAAATCCCGCCGACCAGCTCGCCACCGGGCACCTGCAGCCCGACGACGCCCACGAGCGCCGCTAGGCCCACTACCCAGACAAAAACTCCGCCCGATCCTTGCGACGCAGCGTGCTTCTTAACGTCCTCTAATGCACGTCCGGCTTCTTCGCGCGCCGCATCGAGTTGCGCGATAACGTTGGTAGACGGGCGAGCAGTACCGGGTCCTGTCGTTTGCTGGCCTAATACTCCCCTTTTCCCTCGTTCTGCTAGGGCCTGCTCGCCAGCGGCGACGAGCCCGCGGATGTGTTTCGCGACGGCGCTCAGGCGTTCAAGCGACCGGTTCATGTCCTCCAGAGCGGCAGCCTGTGTGCGCTCGTACGCCTGTTCCGACTCGCGAAGCGTCGAACGGTGGCTCGCGATGCTCTTGTTGATCGACCTGAGGATCTCGCGCTGCTGTGCCAAGACAGCGGGTTCCCGCTGTTCGTCTAGGGGCTCATCGGAGGCTCCGCTGCTCTCTGACTGGCCATTGGCCTTGATTGGGAAATGAAGTCGGTTGCTTGCATCGTCGTTCGGCATCGCGCCCCCATGTGTTCGTGGCGTCTATTCGATCGGCACATTCCTTCGTGCGTGAGCAATCGTCTGGGAAAGTAGCTGCATGCTCTTAATAGTCGTATCAGTGTTAGCAACTACGGGATCGAGATAAGTCCGCCGAAATGAGCGCGCAACTTCGTCATGCCATTGGGTGAATGCGCCGTCGGTCGCACCGGTGAGGGCGCGCAGCGCGTTGAGCAGTAGAGCTTCTGGACCGTCTTGGGACAACGATCACCCCCTTGTATCGTCGAGAAGCTCGCGCGCCTTCTCAACGGCTTGTGCAGTTGCGTCCTTCAAGTGGCGGCCAGCCTCGTCGAGCCGCGGGTCCAGCCAATCTTGAAGCCCCTCGTTGTGGTAGAGATCCGCCGCAGAATGAACGAACTCGAATGCAAGACCTAGCTCCGGCACCCCAGTCAACTTATCAACGGTCTCCGCGATAATCCTTGAAGCGGGCTCGGGGATATCGGCGACAGCATTCGACACGTCGCTCACAGCGGCTGAGACCCAGTCACCGACAGTCGGCCGAGAGGCGGCAATTACCCCCAGCATCGCCGCGGAAAAACCGACAAGCGCGTTCGCGAGAGCGCCGCTCACATAGTCCTCTAGGATCCGCTGAGATCGGTCGAGGCGAGCCGTCGCCTTCGGAACAGAATCACCAAGGAGGCCAGTAAAGCCGCGCGCTTCCCGCGTGTATGATTCCATCACCTCACTGACGGCGCGAAGCATCTGCTGCGCCAACCTCAATGCCTCCTCAGCGGCAGCAAGTGCGCGTTGAGCCCGGACAACCTGTGCCTCCTGGGCACCGCAGCTGGGCCCGTGATAGTGGCCATCCGAATCGGTGTACCCGGAATTCAGGCACGCTGTGAGGGCGGCGCGGGCGGCTGTCAATGCTTCGTTTGCCCGTCGCAGCTCTGCCTGTCGGCGCGCCACGGCCTGCTGAAGGCGCGCGACTTCTCTCAACCCCTCGGCCGTGGCAGCGTTGACCGCTGCCTCGGCGTCGTGGTGGAACTTCACCAACGCCGCTCTAAGATCGGCCAACACTTCAATGGAGCGAATATCGACGTTTGCCACCACATGCGCCTATCGCTGGCCGAGGTACTCGCGTGCTCGCTGCGCCTTCCTCAACAGGAATGGGATCTGCTCATCGGCAAGTCGCATGAAGTTCGCGATGACCTTCATCGTCTGCTCGAACTCTGCGGCAAACTTCTGATGTTCCTGATCTCTCCACGTGTCGCCGAGCTGCCGAAACTGACCCGTGAGCCGGGCAGAACTATCGCGGAGTTGCGCGTTGAACTGCTTGAGGCCAGCCGCAAATCGTTCGAGGTCTTCCGGGGTAACGATGGCTTGGGATGACATAGGCTCTCGCATGCGCCGACCGCCGGGTCTAAGGATGGGTGGTAACCTCTAAGTGTACGATTGCTCGTGGCACCGTCAAGGGCAACCGATTGCCCGCTTCGCTGCGCTGGGCGTCAAGCGCGGCACCACGCGCACGACGCTCTAGGCAGCAGATGCAGATCTAGCTCACGATGCGCTTTAGCCGCAACCAGCATCCCCAGTAAGTCGCCTTGCTGCCCCCGAACCCGAAAAGGACATCCTTGTTTTCGGTATCCCACCTAACTGCATCGTGAAATGCGCCATCCAGCATCCAGCCCTCAGCAAATTTCTGCTGGACGATTCGTTCGGCGATTACGGCTCTTTCAAGCTCTTGCCAGAACTTAGGGACTTCACGCTTCTGACGCCCCGTCCACGAGTCCCAATCGTCGTCGGAATAGCGGACGATCCCGCCCTCGCCAAACGAAACATACACATCCTCGTACTCTGCACGAAACAGCGGTCGCGGCTCCGAAGTCGCCTGTGTATACCGAGGAGCTTGGAGGCCCCGGTTCCTCAATTGTTCGGCTCCAAGCTGCGGTTCGCCGACTTGCCCATCCACGATCGATCTCAGGAAGCGAGCCGTCTCGGGCCAGTTGTTGAAGATCGCAACTTCAACGGCATTCTTTCCGTCGATGGTTGGAAGCTGAGGGTCAGCGCCGTGATCAATCAGCAGCGCCGCTATTCCTGATCGGCCCATTGCCGCCGCGTAGTGCAATGGGGTCAGCCCATCTTCGTCATATTCGTTGACTTCGGCACCTGACTTCAGACTTGCCAAGAGAGCCTCCCTATCGCCCATCGCCGCGCACTCGTGGAGGGATCTCACGCTAGCCCTCGCGCTGACCTAGCGATCCGCGGGCCCGAAGGGTATCGAGAATCTTGCGATAGGAATGGCCCGGATTTAGCTTCTTCCTACGTCGACGCAGCTCCTGAATGAATTCTATGAACCTCGCCGTCTCAACCCTGTTATTCGCAGCAGCAAAGCCCCACGGCGTCCCACCCTCACTCGTCTTTGCCTCGACATCAGCGCCATGATCGAGCAGCAGCGCGACTATTTCAGATCTGCCCATGCCGGCAGCACAGTGCAGCGGCGTCGCTCCGGCGACGTCGCAAGCATTAGGCGATGCTCCTGCCGCGAGCAGCTCCCTCACTATGTCTTCGCGACCAGCGGGCGCAGCGATGTGAAGTGCAGATTCCCGATCATTGCTGACCGGATTTACAATTGACGCCAGCCTTCTATCTTTCGATAGATCGGTCTTCACGGCCGGGAGATTTCCCTCCATCACCGCCACAAAGAACATGAGTGTGTCATGGTCAAAGTCAGGCAAGCATCGTACCCCCACGATAAGGCAGTTAACTAATTTACCTCACGAGGTCCGCAGCTGCCAATCGAAAAGCGACCAGAGTGACTAGCCACCATGAGAAGCCGCCAGCGTGGTAGTACTCGTACATCGACTTCATCTTGCGTGGGGGCGGGGAGAAGCTACTCGCTGGGACCGTAAAATGCTCGTGCCAATAGGTTGGCGTTAGCTGGACATAGCGAGCATCGATCCATTCCGTGGGCGATATCGGGGACAAATCGGTTCCTTCGCGCGGGTTGCTGTCACCGTTGCTGTCATCCGCCGCCAGCGCGGGCGATCCGGCGCGCAAGCGGCCCAGTTTCGATCCTGTGAGGTGGTACGCCCGGAGGGATTCGAACCCCCGACCCTCGGTTCCGAAGACCGATGCTCTATCCGCTGAGCTACGGGCGCGCGTCGATCGGCGCCAGTGTATCACCTGGCGGCGGGGGCATCGGCCGTTACGGCTTCTTGACTTGAGCCGTGACATCGATGCGCGTATAGGTCAGGTCATCGGCGAACTTGCCGACTGTGACATCGCCCACCAGCGCCTTCGTCGCGTCGGTGAACTGGATCGCCTCGGCACTCTGTAGCGCTGATGTGCTCACGTCGCCGGGCTGCACTGTCAGTTTCGCTCCCGCCAACTGCGTGCGGTAGAAGTCGAGCACGGCGGTGGCAGCGTCTTTCGTGATGTATGACACCGCGTACGACTTCGCCCCGGCCTTCGTCTGATGCGCCGACTCGATCAGCGTCGCACCCGCGTATGGGGCTAGCTGCGCCGGAAAGCCGTCGGGCACCACGCGTGACGGGTTCGGCGCGAACGGCGGCCGTTTCGCGTTCTTCGCGCCGGCTGTCACCTGTACGCTCTCGAGGATGGTCGTCGTCTTGCCATCGGTGGAGTCCGCGACCAGCACGAGGCCGGTCACGTTGGGGTCGTTCATCTTGCTGAACTGGTGCAGCGTGGACTCACGGCTGTCCTGCCCGCCGTCGATCTGCCACGGGTCCGCGCTGAACGCGCTGCTGAAGCGAGCCGCCACCTTATCCCGCGCGTCAGCCGTGTCGTAGATCACCAGGTAACTCACGTCCGCGCCGTGTACTTGCGAGAGCGATGACACGACCGTTGCCCCGGGATATCCGGGGACGTCGCCCGGGAAGCCGGGAGCCAGCTCGCCGTCGTAGCGGGTAGTAATCGTGCCTGCCCGACCCTGGCTGAAGGCGTTCAGCACGTTGGTGACGTCGGCGCGAAGCCGTCCCGTATCGCCGCCTCCATTTGAGGGCGCGACGAACCAGGCGATCGCGCCGACGGTAGCCGCGGCGAGAATCACGGCGGTCGCGACGATCAGCGCCAGGACGCCTCTGCTGGTCGGAACCGAACGGCGCGCAGCACCGCCCACCTCGCTCGGGGCGTCATCGACAACCGTGTACGAATAACCGCCCGGTGTGGTTGCGTCGGACGCCGCGGCGTCGCCACCGGCACGCACGGGCTCGGCCGCCGACTCGCCGGCTGGAGACTGATCGGACACGGGCTGAACCTTTCGACGGGGGTGAACGTGAGATGGGGTGGACGGAGGGATTTGAACCCTCGGTCTCCAGGGCCACAACCTGGCGCGTTAACCGCTACGCTACGCCCACCATGTGCAACTGCGAACGGCGAAAAAATGCCCTGCGCACAACCCGCGCAGAGCACCACACCGGCCGCCCTGAACGCAAAAGTCTATCATCCGCGCTTCAAGGCGGTCAAGAACACTACCGCCCCGTCGAGCCGTGTCCGCCCACGCCGCGAGATGTCTCGGACAGCTCCGATACCTCCGTTACCTCGACCGAAGCCAGAGCCACGAATACGAGTTGGGCGATGCGATCGCCGTCCTGCAACGCATATGAATCGAGGTCCCCGAAGGTCCACATCGTCACCAGCAGCTCCCCGCGGTAGTCCGCATCGATCGTCCCGAACGCCACGCCGACGCCCTTCGACGACAGCCCCGAGCGCGGCCGGATCTGCGCGTCGAACCCCGTTGGGAACTGAATGGCAACGCCGGTCGGAACCTTTTGGGGCGCACGCGTCAGTACCATCGAGCCGTCGAGGCACGCATACAGATCGAACCCCGTCGAGCCCTCAGTTGCGCGGGCAGGTGGACGAGCATGCGTTCGTAATTTGCGAATCAGGAGTTCCATACGCAAACCAGCCTACCAGCGCATGAACTTCGCACCAGCACGAGGATCACTCCTCCGTTTCCGATTCTCGCTTCTCGCTTCTCGCTTCTCCCTTCCCGCTTCCGACGTCAGCCGTCCACTCAATGCACGGACGGAATTGCGGCGTTGCGGGCCGGTGGTACCATGTGAGCATGCCGGAGCGCGACGAAGTCCAAATCGCCCGCTGGGACGCCATCCGCAGTCGTATCGGAGACGGCCTGCGCGGGATGCGCGGCGTCAGGCGATCGCAGGCGCAACTCGCCTGGGAGCTGGACGAACTCGGATTCCATATCAGCCAGAGCATGGTCTCGCGCTACGAGCAGGGACAGGGTGAAGTGCCGCTCACGCTCGAACGCACGGTTGGTTGGGCGCTTTGTTGCGACGCCTTGGGCTCCGAGCACCTGCGAGATCTCCTCGAACTCGGCGGCTACTCGCTCCCCTGGACGCGCGGCGATATGGCGCAGTTCGACGACCTGCTCCGGAAGTACCGCGCGCTCTCTCGACCCGACCAGGGCGTCGTGCGCCGCTGGCTGCTCTGGCACCTCCTCGGGCTGCAGCCGATGCCCGCGCAGGAGCAGCGAGTATGATCGACACCGCTGTGCTCGACGACACACGCCGCCAACTTCGTGACCGCCTGCGTGCGCTTCCGCTAGACGGCGACGCACGCGTTCGCACCTACCGCCTGCGCGCCATGCTCGAAGAGATGGACGTGCACTGCGACGACTCAGCCGAACTACAAGACGTGGACGCTGTGCTCCTCACATCCGCGCGCGGCACCGAAGCGCTCGTCGCCGCACGCCTCGATGATGACGCGCGGCTGCGCGCCTATGCGCGGATCGTGGCGCGCGTGCTCGTCGGCGAGATGCACGGCCCGATCGATGCAAAGATCGAGTACCCGTCGAAGCACGCGACGGCCTCGCGCCAGGAGCGCGAAGAAGACGCGCTCGTCGCGTTCCTCGCGGGAGCGCTCGCCGATGGCCGCCTCGACGCCGCGCCGCGCCCGCTGTTCGAAGACGTGCCGAAGCTGACACTCGCGTTCACGCCGCGCACCGCCGCACGATCGACGCTTGGCGGCTTCCACCTCTGGAGCGACTTCTGGTACAAGCGCTCGAACATGTACCGCCGCTGGCGCTCGCGACGGGATGTCAGCAAAGCAATCGGACGCATCTGCGTCGCCCTTGACCACAGCAACTTCGTCGCCGGTCAGTAGAGGCTGTGCGCGTCATCAACTGCGTCTGCGGCCAGAGGCTCGACGGCACGAGCGACACGGCATTGTTCGCCGCCTACCGCGTGCACTCAGACGAGGCGCACGCCGATCTCGCGATCGCCGACGAAGACATCGCCAGGGTGATGGTCGCGGCGACGCGCGTGACACGTTGGGACGGCGCATCGAAGCCGGTTGACGGCCCCGTCGAGATCCGAGCGCTCACACCCGATCTCGCCGGCGACTTCCTCCGATTCTTCGACCGCGACGCGTTCATGGACAACCCGGATTGGTCCGGCTGCTATTGCCTCTTCTACCAGTACGCGGGCGAAGACTGGAACACCACCGATGCGGCGGAGCAGAACCGCGCCGAGAAAGAAGCGCTGATCGTGCGCGGCGAGGCGCACGGCTACCTCGCGTACCTCGACGGCACACCCGTCGGCTGGTGCCACGCAGCGCCCCGCCAATCGCTACCGGGCCTCGATCGCATCCCGGACTTCCGCTGCGACAGCGATCCGTCCACGGTTGGCGCTATCGTCTGCTTCAACATCGCCGCGCCCTACCGCGGCCAGGGTCTCGCACCGAAACTGCTCGACGCCGCCTGCGATGGCTTGCGTCAGCAAGGCTTCGCGAGCGCCGAGGCCTATCCCGCGCGCCAGAAGTTGTCCGATGCGCGTGACTATCACGGGCGTCTCGCGATGTACCTGCGTGCCGGATTCACGATTCATCGCGAATCCGAGCGCTTCGCCGTTGTGCGCCGGTCGCTGTAGTGCAGTGCTTCTAACACTTCGTTGGCTCGCTGGAGAACGACGATCCGCGGTTGACTCGCCGCACCCCGCCCCGACCTAACCCCCAGCCCCTTCCCGGCGCGGGAAGGGGAGACCGACAGAAGATGATTTCGCGGCCGCCAAAACTATCCAGCTAAACTAACGACAAACCTGGCGCACTACACTAGGTCACGCTTCGGTTGCCCGGACGCATGCCGGCGCTGGCACCACAACTGCGCGTGACTCATCCTTACCCGTCGGCGACCGACGACCAGTGACCAGGAGCCCCACTATGCAGATGCCATCCCTATCCCTTGCAGCGGTCGCGGGTCGTCGCACCGCCACGATCGAACTCGCGCGGGAGATCGAGCGGCGCGGCTACCAGGGCATCTACCTGCCGAGCTTCGGCGACGCGATGGGGCTGGCGGTGGCGCTGGCGTTGAAGACCAAGACGATCGCCTTCGGGACGACTGTGCAGCCGATCTACTTGCGACAACCTTCCGATTTTGCCGGACAGGCAGCGCTTATCCATGAGGTCAGCGGCGGCCGCTTTCACTTTGGCATCGGCGTCACGCACGGCCCGGTGCATCAACGGCTCGGCGTCACCGTCGGCAAGCCGATCTCCGATATCCGTAACTTCGTCGCGGCGGTGCGCAAGGCCGGCGGGCAGGGCGCGGGTGAGCTGCCGCCGATCGTGCTCGCGACGCTGCGCCGCAAGATGGTCGAGCTTTCCGCCGAGATTGCGGAAGGTTGCGTCTGGGCCAACGGCTCACGCTCACACATGCAGGCATCGCTCGCCCACCTGCCCGCTGACCAACGCAGCGATCCCGCGTTCTTCATCGGCGACATGATCCCTACCTGCATCTCCGACGATCGCGAAGCCGCCGCCGCGGTGATGTGTCGCACCCTCACCGGCTACGTCATGCTCCCCAACTATCGCAACTACTGGATTGAAGCAGGCTACGAGGATGAGATGCGTGCCATCGAGGCCGCGCAGAACGCCGGTGACGCCGCGAAGATCCCGAGCCTCATGTCCGAGAAGTGGCTCAAAGACTGCACACTGTACGGGACCGCCGCGGAGGTGCGTGAGGGCGTGGAGGCGTGGTTCGCCGCCGGTGTCCGCACGCCCATCCTCGTCCCCTCGAGCGCCTCGGGAGGCCAGATGAAGGCCTTCGAGGAGATGTTCGCCGCATTCGCGTGAGGGTAGCTTCAACCCCACCAACCGCGTAGAATCGTTAGGCAACAGCAAAACGATTCGCGCCCACCGGGACCTCCGTCTCGGCTGGCGCCCGGAGGAACACCATGGAATTCAACGACTCCCCGGAAGAAGCCGCGTGGCGCAGCGAAGTCCACGACTTCCTTGAGAAGGAGTTCCCGCCCGAGTTTCGCGCTCGGGGACCGCGGCGCGGACCCGCCGCTGCCGCCAGTAGCAACGAAGGCGAGGGAGCCTCGGCCGAAGGCGAAGGCCTTTTCCGCGGACCGAACGAAGGCGACCCCATGAAGCGCTGGCGCAAGGCGCTCTCGTCGCGCGGCTGGGTGGCGCCCGCGTGGCCGAAGGAGTACGGCGGCGCCGGGCTCGACACGAAGAAGCAGTTCATCATGAACGAGGAGTTCGCCGAGTTCGGCGCGATGAACGTCGGCGGCTTCGGCGTCATGATGTTCGGCCCTACGCTCATCGTCCACGGCACCGACGACCAGAAGAAGGAACACCTCCCGGGCATCCTTGACGGCTCCGTCCAGTGGTGCCAGGGCTGGTCCGAGCCGAATGCCGGATCCGACGTCGCGTCCGTCCAGACGCGCGCCATCCGCGATGGCGACGACTACGTCATCAACGGCCAGAAGATCTGGACGACCGGCGCGCAGTTCGCCGACATGATGTACATGCTCGCCCGCACCGATCCCGACGCGCCGAAGCACCGCGGCATCAGCTACTTCATGCTCGATATGAAGGCGCCCGGCGTCACGGTGCGGCCGTTGATGACGATGGCGGGCAGCGCCATCTTCAACGAGGTCTTCTTCGAGAACGTGCGCGTGCCCGCCCGCAACCGGCTTGGTGAAGAAAACCGTGGCTGGTACATCGGCACGACGACGCTCGACTTCGAGCGCTCGTCGATCGGTTCCGCCGTCGGCATCCGCAAGCAACTCGAAGGCATCATGCGCTTCGCGAAGGAGCATCCGGAGCTGTGTCCGGGATCCGGCAAGCACGCCACGCAGCTCGCGCTGGCCGACCGCTGGATCGAGGCGCTCGTCGCGCGCATGATGTCGTACCGCGTCGTCAGTATGCAGAACGCCGGCCTCATCCCCAACCACGAGGCATCGATGTGCAAGCTCTTCACGTCCGAGATGGGCCAGAGAATTGCGGCGTTGGGCATGAAGCTCACGGGCATGTACGGCACGATCATCGGCGGCAGCCCCGCGTATTCCGCCGCCGGCCGCTACGGTACCGGCTACATCGCCGCCGTCTCGTCGACGATCGCCGGCGGCACGAGCGAGATCCAGCGTAACATCATGGCCCAGCGCGGGCTCGGCCTCCCGCGCGACTAGATGCCTCTGAGTCGAGATGAGGCGCGGCCGCTTGCTACAGGAATCGCGAACGGCCATGCCTGGGCCGAGCACCGAGACGACTTCCCGGCTGTCTCAGACGCAGCAGCGTTCGCATTGTTCATCGAATCGATCCTGACGACACCAGACGCCGAGCGGGCCCTTGCTCGCGGCAGAACGGCATACTGGCGTAGCGAATCCGGTACGATAGTACTGTTGAATCCCAACGCTCCGGACGGAGGCACCTGCTTCAAACCAGGCGATGGGATGCGGTACTTCGAGAGCATCGGCTAGTGAGGTGCGGCGTGCAATCTCTGAAACTCGAGCGTGGTGAAGTCGCTGTCACACTCACACACGACGAGATCCTCATGCTCAATCAGGCGCTCAACGAGGTGGCGAACGGCGTACATATCAGCGACGCCGAGTTCGAGACACGCATCGGCTTCACACGCAGCGAGGTGCGCGATCTGCTCGCGAAAGTCGGTGCTCTGGTGAAGCAGATATAGCGATTCGAACGCCAACGAATCAAGACCAAGAAGAGGCCGGGCAGTCTACCCGGCCTCTTCCCTTGTTCGTCCGTATCTTCCCTATCCTTCGTGTCCCTTCGTGCTCTTAGTGGATCGTCATTGGCCCCGCGGGTGCTGGCGCGCGCCCGGCATGCCGGACGTTACGGGCAGCGTGATCGGCGGATCGACAACGCGGCGCGTATCGCCGAGCGTGATGCCCATGACGACGCCGGCGGCTTCGTCGTCGCGGATCAGGTCGTAGACGGCCTCCGCGATCTCTTCCGCGGCCAGCATCGGCATCGCGTTCAGCTGCTTCTCCATGGCGTCGCGCGCCTCGCCCTGCAGGTTGCCGATGCCCGACGTGACGAGCGGCGTGCGGACGACCGCCGGGCAGACGCAGTTGACGCGGATGTTCATCTCGGCCTTGAGATTGATCAGCGCGCGCGTCAGCCCGACGACGCCGTGCTTCGCGGCGGCGTAGACGGGGTCCTGCTGGAAGCCGAACAGCCCCGCGAGCGACGCTGTCGAGATGATGACGCCGCCACCGCGCGCTTGCAGCCTGGGTATCGCCTGGCGTGTGCCCTCGATGACGGCGTTCAGATCGATCTCGACGGTACGGCGCCAGTTCTCCTCCGGGCAGTCCGGGAAGCGCGGTGCGCCCGTCGTGACGCCGGCGTTGTTGTACAAGATGTCGAACCCGCCATATGTCGTTTCCGCGAACGCGAACATCCGCGCGAGGTCTGCGGTCTTCGTGACGTCGACCTGTACGGCGGCCGCTTTGCCGCCCGCCTGCTCGACGAGCGCCACCGTCTCACTGGCGCCCGCCTCGTTCCAGTCGGCGACGACGATCGATGCGCCCTCGCGCGCAAGTCGCAGCGCCGTGGCGCGGCCGATGCCGGAACCGGCACCCGTGATGACGGCGACCTTGCCTTCGAGCTTCATGCGTTGACTCCTCGGTGTCTATCCACAGATTTCACAGATTCTCACAGATGGCAAATTAGAGCACGAGGCGTTGTTGCTGAAGGCCGCGGGCGCTGAAGTTGAGCAGCAGGTGACTCGTCAGATCTATCCACAGATTGCACAAATTCTCACAGATGGCGAATTAGAGTACGAGCGTTTGTATTGGAGACTGCGAGTGCCCATCACCAATTCTCCTCAATCTATCTGTGAGAATCTGTGAAATCTGTGGATAGATCAACCGCAGGGCCCGCGTCACCGCGAAGCCGTCGGCGCCGCGGTGTCGCGCTCGTTGAAGCGCTCGACGACTTCGCGCATCTTCTGGAACTGCTCCATGCGCTGGCGCTGCGCTTCCGGCAGCTTCGACACGTCGACTTCGGCGATGCTGTAGCCGTATGACTCGAACGGTTGGATCTCTTCGTCCTTCATCTCTGCCATGCGCACCTTGCGCGCCATCGCGGCCTCGATGTACGGCGCGAGCTCTTCATTCTTGCGCCGGAGGCGCGCTTCCTCTTCGGCCTTGAACTCCGGCATCACTTCCCGTGCGAAGAGGTCCAGATCCTCGCAGATGTTCTCGTGCAGGTTGTTGCCGCCCTGCTGGATGAACACCGCCTGGTCGACGCCGGCATCGGCGAACGTGCGCAGATGCTCGCGGAGCTGCTTCGGCGTACCGATGCCGCCCGCGCCGCCGCCGAGCGCCTCGAGTCCGATCTCGTCGCGCACGGCTTCGTAGCGCTCCCAGATGTTCGTGCGGCCGGGCTTGTGCTTGCCGAAGCCGTAGAAGTGCCCGAGCGCGAACTGGAAGAAGCGGAACCCGTCCGTGCCGCGCCGCAGCGCCTCCGCTTCGTCGGGATGGCACGAGAAGCTCGATACCATCGCGATGTTCGGATTGACCGTGTGGCCGATCGGCACGCACTCCCGCTTGAACGTCTCGTAGTAGTCAGTCACCCAGTGCCGCGCCTCGGCGGGATCGACGAAAGCGAACGTGAGCGCGCCCAGCCCGAGCTGCGCCGCGAGGTGAATCGTGTCGCGGTTCGAGCAGGCGACCCACATCGGCGGGTGCGGTTTTTGCACCGGCTTCGGCACGACGTTGCGCACGGGCATCGAGAAGTACTTGCCCTGAAACCCCGGATACGGTGTCATCGCCATCATGTTCGCGACCTGCTCGACCGTCTCGCGCCACATCGCGCGCCGCTCGGCGGGGTTGATGCCGAAGCCCTCGAGCTCGGAGCGGCTGGCGGACTCGCCCGTGCCGAACTCGACGCGGCCGTTCGATACGAGGTCGAGCGTGGCGATACGCTCGGCGATGCGAGCGGGGTGGTTGTAGCCGGGGGGCATCAGCGTGATGCCATGCCCGAGCCGGATGTTCTTCGTGCGCTGCGACGCCGCCGCAAGGAACACTTCCGGCGCGGACGAGTGCGAGTATTCCTCGAGGAAGTGATGCTCGACTTCCCAGGCGTGGTCGATGCCGAGTTTATCGGCGAGTTCGACCTGGTCGAGGGCATCCTGGAAGAGTTTGAGCTCGCGCCCGTCGTCCCACGGCTTCGGTAGCTGGTGCTCGTAAAACACGCCGAACTTCATACTGCACTCCCGTTACTACTCACGTCATTCTGCCGCGCGCGGCATCGATCTATCCACAGATTTCACAGATTCTCACAGATGGGGCGAGACTTCGGCGTCGGACGTTCCGTCTGCCTGTTCAACAGCCTCCGAAGTGGCGCGCGCGGCGCTCATCTTCCGCCAGTGACGCCGCCGGACTTGATCAGCAGATCTTCCAGCTCCATCTGCCATTCGAGCGCGGCGCGCCGCTTCTCCGGCGTGTCCGCCAGCTCTTCGTAGATCGCCTGGCCCCACTGCACGTGGCGCTCCTCTTCGAGCAGAATGTGCTCGAGAATGCGCACCGTCGGCGCGTCGCAGACGGGATCGGTGACGAGCACGTGGTGCCGGTAGTACACGGCGAGGTGCGTCTTCAGCACCCGGTACAGGCCGACGAGTCGAAGCAGCTGATCGCCTTGGAGCTGCATCGTCTCGACAAACTTGAGGAACTGTTCGTTCGGTGGCTCGGCCTTGTTCGACCACGTAAACGTTGGCGGCACGTCACGCGCCATCTGCTCGGTGACGCGCAGCTCCGGCAGCCGCTGGCCGATCCAGAACGAGTGGATCGAGTCCTCATAGCAATGCTGGCCAAGCGTGAACTTCACCTTGATCAGCGGCGACGACGATGCCCAGCCGCTCGCCGTCGTCATGCAGACGTTCTCGGCGAACTTGTAGTGGATGAGGCGACGCGCGTTCTCGTCGACGCTGAACTGTCCGCCCACGGTCTTCAGGTCGACGGCCAGTTCAGGCATGCGCACCTCGGCTATCGGGCACTGGATTGAGGCTCGCCAGCCGCGCGAGCGTCCGCGCGACAACCGCGTCGCGTTCCTGCTTCATCTTGCGCTGATTGGCGGCGAACGCCTTCGCGCTCGTCTTCGCCGCGGCGAGTTTTTCGGGCGCGACGATGTAATCCGGCACCGGATAGATGCAGTTCACGGGGCAGAGGGGCACGCAGATCCCACAGTCGATGCAGCCGTCGGGCTCCACGATGTGCGTGCGATGCCCGGTCGAGAAGTATTTGATCGTCTCGGTGGGACACACCCGGCGGCACCAGCCACAGTTGATGCACTCCGCCAACCTGATCTCAACAACAGCCATGCGCGCCTCGTGATACGGGGCGCCACGCGGGCACCACCCAAAGAACTCCGCGTCCTCCGCGTCTCCGCGGTGAGCCTTACCCCAGCGCCGCGGTGGCGCGCGTCATCTCTTCGGCGAAGAATTCGCGGAGCTCGGCACTCTGCTGGCCGGTCAGCCGCGCGCGAAAGCCTTCGGCCATCGCATGCACGCGCAGCGCCTTCGCTTCTTCCTCCGGCTTGCCTTCGGTCAGTTCCTTCACGAAGTAGTCGCCGATCGCCGTGTGTGTCACCTCGTCGGCCCAGTTGTAGTCGTAGCAGTGCGCCATCAGCGAGTCGCCGATCTTCTCGGCGACGGCAGAGGTCTCCTGGAACAGCGTCAGCGCGCCGCCTTCGAGCGAGACGTTCGTCATCGAGAGGCTGACGACCGGGTCGCGCAGCATCTGCTCGACGGCATCCTGCGAGCCGAGCGCGTCCGCCAGCGGCCCGGACTGCGTGACGCCGGGCGGCGGCGCGCCACCGGCGAGCGTGTCCGGGTAGTCGCCGATCTCGCCGCCGTACGATTCGATCAATCCCTTCGCCAGCGCGGCGTGACGGACTTCATCCCACGTCTGGCGGGCCATCGCCATGATCAGCGTCTGCGGCACCGGCCACTCCTGCCACTCGACGACCTTGCGGCTGAAGGCATCGATGCCGGCAAACTCGGCGCTGGCGATGCCGCTGACCATCGCCTTGCGCAGTTCGATGTTCTCGGGCTGCGCGCGCACGAGTTCGCGCATCGTCACGAGGTCCTGGTAGAGGTTCGCGTCGCCGATCTTCGTGTCGAGATCGCGCTTCTCCTCGTCGGAGATGTACATCGCCGGGCGGTATGCCGGTTCGCGGCACGACGGCGTCTGCTTGATCTTTTCGGCGAATGCGCTCATCTCGTCTCCTTCTCGGGTTGGGCTTCCCATCCCTGTTGAAAGATCGACCGTGGATCGACTATACTCCCGCCAGATTGCTTTTGTAAAGGGCAAATATTCAAGGCAGGGCAAGAATCTCGTGGTACAGCAAGAGCAGATCGAGACGCACGAACTTGCCGAGGCGCTGGGCGTCACCGACCCCGCGCGCATGGAGAGACTGATCCGCGTCGCGCGCGGATACAGCGACGCCGTCGGCATCATCGACGCGCTCCGCATCCAGGGTTGGTCGAACGACGGCCTCACCATCCCGCAGATGCGCCTGCTCTGGGCGCTGCGCGACGAGGACGGCCTGCCGGTCGGCGCGCTCGCCGAGCATCTCGGCGTCAACCCGTCGACGATCACCGGCCACGTCGACCGCCTCGTGCGCCAGGACCTCGTGCGGCGCGAAGAGGACGCCGGCGACCGGCGCATCGTGCGCAACTACCTGACTGAGACCGGCATCATCACCGTCGGCGCGCTCCGCCGGATCGCCGGCGCCTACTTCTTCAACATCATCAAGCGCCTCGACGACGAGCAGCTCGGGCGGCTCGCCGCGTCGCTCGATGACCTGAACCGCGCTGCCGCTGAGGCGCGCGCGGAGGCGAACGCCTGACCGACGGCCTGCCCGAGTCTTCGCGCACAGCGCTACATCAGGAATGCTTCGCGCGGGATGAGCTTCTGCTCGACGGGATCGACGATGAGCAAGCATGCCTAGCCATAGGCACCTGCCGCTCGAGATCTAGGCGCTCGGCGATGGTCTCGGCTTGGTTCATCGCTCGCCTTCGGGTTGGTTCACGCGGAGGCGCGGAGACGCAGACGAGGGGAGATGGTTGGCGACTCGATGGAGCCCCTCCCTCAGTGTGCCGCCGCTGAAATTAATGAGCCACCCGACGGACAGATTCATCAGGCGAAGATCGGTGAGCAGTTGCTCACTGTGAACCCGAGTGAGTTTCTCAACGGATTTTGAGCTCGACGATACCCCGTTGATCGACCAGCAAGTCAACGCGGAAGCCATCCTCGAACACGATGCCATCGTACTGCCGTAGTGAGCGCGGTGCTACGCCCGTCGCGTGGGCGCAGCCGTGCTATTCGAGGTGGTGGTGGCCGGCGCAGCGGTTGGCGATCGGGTAGCCGATCAGGGTGATGAGGCCGCGGTACACATCGACGCGCGCGTTGGCGGGCGGGTGGACCGTGACGTCGAGCTCGCCGGATTCGTTCGCGCAGAGCACGCGCGCGGCGGCGGCGTCGAAGGCCGCGATGCCGCCCGGAACCGACGGCGCGAGGCACTGCAACAGCGCGCCGGCGCGGCCGAAGCAGGCGTCGAACCGATCGATGGTTTCTCCCCAGAGACCGCCCGTCATCGCGCCGAATTCCAGCTTCAGCCCCATGCCGTCGTTGCCGGCGTTCATCACGGTGGGCGCGGTGTCGGCCGGCGGCGCGAAGTGGCCGTCGCCGCGGACGATCTTCGGCTCTCCCGGCGTCAGAGCGCCCCAGTCCACGGCGTTGAAGTCGATCCGTAGCGCGACGGTGCACATGACGTCGAACGACGCGCTCAACGCCGCCGTCGGGTGTCCATCAGCGATGGCGACCCCTGTGATCCGATACTCGCCGCACGGCCAGTCATTGCTGAGCTCGAACTCGCCGTGGAACAGCCGCAGCGCGTGCTGATTGCAGAGCGCAACGAGCCCGATCGACGGATCATCGATGGCGGCCGGCGAAACCTGGCCGGTGTGCGCCGCCGCCTCGAACATCGAGCCGTTCGGTCCGCTCGCGGCGCCATAGGCAGAGCAGCCGTCGTTGGGTACCGCCGTCGCAACGACACCGCGCACGGGCGTGCCGTCGGGATAGTAGACGTACCAGAACGCTGCCATGCCGGCGGTGGCCGTACCGCTTCGCTCGTTCACCGCCAACCAGAGCTGGACGCGGCGTGGCTCCGGCAGATCGCCGAGATTCGGCACGACCTGCATCAGATGGCGGACGCCATCAGGCTGCGATGGGGCCGTCGCCGGCGGTCCGGTGCAGGGCACCTGCACGCCGGTTGCGGGATTGTTGTCGGCATCGGGCGCCGCCTGCATGTCGTGATCGTGCACGTGTTCCGCGGACGCGGGCATGTACTGGATGCCGGTTGTGCTGGAGTCCATATCGGGGAGCGCCCACAGGCAGGCGATGCTCGGCGGGACTCCAGGCGTTTGCGTGGCGCCCGGAGGGCTCGCGGAGGCGACGGGCGAACGCGTGACGGCCGCGCGCGTCGCTGTCCGTCCGGGCGTAGGCGTTGCGGCGAGCGTGCTCGTGCCATCAGGCGTGACCGCAGGCTGTGGCGTGGGCGTCGCGGCCGAGGCATCGATCGTCGCCGGCGGCGGCGCGGCGGTCGTCGTGGGTACAGCGGTCGATGTCGGCGTGGCGGTCGATGTCGGCGTGACCGTCGGTGTGGGCGTGACGGTCGGCGTCGGTGTGGGCGTCGCCGTGTGCACGTCCGGGGGATGCGGCAGGGGCGCGCTGCGCGCGGCGCCAGGATCGCGCGTGGGGGGGAGCAGCATCCCCCCCCAGAGGGGGGCCGCGGGGGGGAGCGGGAGCGTCGCCGCGCCCGGGGGACGCCCCGCCCCGTGCCCCGT
>Ga0080064_1001845_pt1 | contig 39650 bp, 40 predicted proteins | sample Subgrocontami54m_FD_69260 | JGI IMG/M metagenome (GOLD analysis project Ga0080064, IMG submission 69260) | Subsurface groundwater microbial communities from S. Glens Falls, New York, USA - GMW46 contaminated, 5.4 m (SPADES assembly) (version 2) ...
TTTCACGCATATGCGCCAGCGTCAGCCGGTTCATATTGCCCTGCACGCGCTCCACCGCCAAACGGATGAGCATACGCTTGACCGCTTCGGGCTGGCGCATGAACGCCTTGCGGCTGAAGCGCACGGCTGTATTGTCGGGAGCATGTTTCGCCATGCGCACAAAAACTTTTCTTGCCTCCGCTTCCAGATAATCGTAGTCCGCGCAAACAGTATCCGCAAGGTTTGCCAAAGCCATCCGAATACCGGAATTATATTTCTCTTCCAAGAAAGGTAAAAGTTCCAAACGAATCCGGTTACGAAAAAAATGCGCCCGTTGATTGGTCGGGTCTTGGCGGTAACGAATCCCGTTACGCTTGAGATACGCCAGGATATCCTGCTTCCTGACACCCAGCAGCGGACGGATCAGGGCAATTCCCTGGATCTGCCGATGCGCCAGCATGCCTCGCATCCCCTGCAACCCGCTTCCGCGCAAAATATGCATGAGAACGGTCTCGATGAGATCATCCTGCGTATGGCCGAGCATAATGGCCCGGGCATCGACCCGTTTCGCCAGACGCTGGAAAAATCGTAACCGCTGTGCCCGTCCGCGTTCCTCCTGCGCTGTTGTCATCTGGACAAGCCGTGCCGGCATCCGCGCGCAGGAATACGGCAACCCCCACTCAAGGGCGAGGTGCCGGACAAAATGTTCATCCCGCTTTGCGCTCTTGCGCCAGCCGTGATTAAAGTGTGCCACGTGCAAAGATAATCCCAGCTCGTGGCGTAAGACAAAAAGCATCTGCAGGAGAGCTACCGAATCGGGACCTCCGGAAACGCCTACAATGACCGTATCCCCGCCGGACAATGCTCCCGCGGTTCCAACGGCTTTTCTGACGCTCCGGAGGATTGTATCTGTGCTTTTATTCATCCATTCCGTGACCGTAGGCGCGCCCGGCACGATACGCGTCGCGCAGTTGCTGTGCGTATTTAAGGTTAGGCGGCTGGATCTGCAGGTCGGCGAATCCGCGCTCAAGGATCCGCGCGTTAACGAAGATGTTGCCATCGATCAAAAAAACATATGTCAGGGTCTTGTAGTCGTCATCTTTTTGCATCGCATCGAATTCCAGACGGACGTGTTTGCCTTCAAGCAATTCCTGCAAAAATTCCTGGGCCTGCTCCCCTAAAGGAACTTCCACGTTTGCTTTTTCTTTAACGACAAACCCATTTTCGTCCCGAGTGATTTTCTTCCGGCGCACAGGGTTGCCAAAGGCGCGCACCCCGATCAGCTTGACGGTTTCCCCGCTTTCAAGCCGAATTGTATCGACACGCACAACTTCCTGGACCACCACATCACGATACTTATCGACATTTTGGCCCAATTCCAGCAAATCCGTCTCTCCATAGGCGTGTGCAGCGTGCAAGCAGATCAGCAGACCTGATATTGCGATCAATAATTGATAATGCCGGAAACGGGTCGTGGATGTCATTGGAGAATTCCGTCGAAATTATGGGAGGGTTCCCGCCAAATGGTAGCGAGGGGCGGATTCGAACCGCCGACAGCGGAGGTATGAGCTCCGTGCTCTAACCAACTGAGCTACCTCGCCTTTATAAAGCAATCTCCTCACAAAAAAAACTAACTATAAAAAATAATGTATAAAAGCATACAAACGGCAAATGTGGCACCGATATAAAAATCATTAAAATAAAGAAAGTCTTTGACCTTCTCCGCGGTCGTATACGCGATCTGATGGTCTTCCCGCGTGACGTGACCGCTGTTACGCAGCGTCATGACCTCGCTTCTTTTCAACCGCAAAAATTTATCGGCAATGCGGTAAGCGTGCAGTTTCTTCTCCTCGATAAGGTCCATGACCTTTTTCTCAGAGATCCCCAGGATCTGGGAAGTTTCACGCACCGAAATGAATTGTGTCGTCGTCATGATCTAGCAAAACCCCGTTTTCAAGAAATCCTGCCCGAGGATGCCCAGTGATCGATCTGCGAACGCTGGAATTTCCAACTGTTCCCTTCAAATTTTCCGGGAATTTTTCCGGAATGCGCCAAAGCCTCAATTTCCTTCATATCGATCTCAAGGTACCGTGATACCTCGGCAATATCGAGCAGGTCTTCGAGCATCTGGCAATTCCCCTGAAAGACCGCGCCTTCCACGATGTTCAGTTTCGGTGCCGCGATATTTCCGTGGACGACCGCCGTCGGCATAAGGACGAGCAATTTGTGGGCGGTGATGTCGCCCCGGACTTTTCCGGAAACGACCACATTGTCTCCTTTGATATTCGCCTCCAGTTCCGCATGTTCTCCCACGGTCAACGTGCCGCAAAATTCCAGGGAACCCTTGAAATGGGCGTTCATGTGCACGTCCACCGTCTCCTTGAAAACAACGTTTCCCTGCATGGCCGTGTTGATCTCGATTCTGTTCTGATCGTTAAATCCTTTGGTTATCCGGCGAACTACCAATCCCATTTCCCTTCCTCCTTAAATAATGAATTATCAACTATCGTGATGATTGCTTTTTAACTTGTGCGCGAGCTTCATCTCAAAAGACCGCAGGGCGACCAGGACAAAAAAGACGATGACTGTAACCGCGATGGCGGCTACGTAATGCCCTGCCCCCACGGCGATACCGACCCCGGAGACGATCCATAAAACGGCCGCCGACGTCAATCCCATGACCCGTGATTCCGCCTGGATAATGGTCCCCGCGCAAAGAAATCCGATACCGGTCACGATACCACTGATCATCCGTGTCGGATCGAAGATGGCAATGCTTCTATATGTATCAAAAATGTAAATAGAAGTCAATACGATCAGCGTTGAGCCCAACCCGACCAGGATATGGGTCCGCAATCCCGCGCCCTTTTGCCGGAATTCCCGTTCGATCCCGATGAGACCGCTAAGAACAACCGCGAGGATGATGCGTCCCAGCGTTTCCCAATCACTAAGCATAATCGTTCCTCCCTCGTGAAAGACCGTTAATTCAGAGAATGAAACCCCAGCCCGGCGACCATCGCGGCATTGTCCATGCACAGCGCCATTGCCGGAAAATAAGCTCGGACCCCCGCCCCCTTGGCTTCCTCCGACAAATGTTGCCGCAGGGCTGAATTGGCCGCGACACCACCGCCGACTAAAAGCGTTCGCACCTTCAATTTCCGGCACGCCGCAAGCGCTTTGATAACCAAGATCTCAACAACACTTTGCTGGAACGCGCAAGCGACCTCGGCGACCGGATAATGATTCTTGTTCCCATGTTTCTGCCGGTGATACAAGACGGCGGTCTTAACACCGCTGAAACTGAAATCCAGAGTCCCTTCCAGCGCAGCGTACTTAAAGGATACGATTGTCTCCCGGGCGCTTTTGGCCAAACGATCAATGACCGGCCCACCCGGGTATCCCAGCCCCAAGACACGCGCCACTTTGTCAAAGGCTTCTCCGGCGGCGTCATCACGCGTTTTCCCGATCCGCCGGAAACTCCGGAAGTCCCGCACGCTATAGAGATCCGTATGTCCGCCGGAAACGATCATCCCGACCGCCGGTAACCGCGGCTGCTCGCCGGCCAAAAAATTGGCATACGCGTGCGCTTTGATGTGATCGACCTCAACGAGCGGTTTATCGAGCGCGGCGCTCAACGCCCGGGCAAAAGAAATGCCGACTAAAAGTGAACCGATCAATCCCGGCTCCCTGGTCACGGCAACCGCGTCAATGTCCTCTAACGTAACGCCTGCCTTCGCCAAAGCATCATCAACGACCGGCTGAATGAATTCCAGCTGTCGTCGGGAAGCGACCTCAGGGACGACACCGCCGTAACGCTGATGTTCTTTAAGGCTTGAAACGACCACATTGGAAAGTATTGTCCTTCCATCACGGACAACGGCCGCGGCGGTCTCATCGCACGAAGTTTCAATGCCCAAGATATTCATATGATAAAAAAATCCCTGTTATTTTTGCGGAACAGTTTCTGCCGGCTGAGCGGTGTTGCTCGTGTCGGCTGTCGCATTGACCGTTGGAGCGCTCACACCTTGCACGAAGTTCGCGTAAACTTTGATCCCCTTAAGGACACTGATCGCGCTCTGCACTTGATTGTCGTTAAGCAGCCGTTTGTGGATCTCTGCTGCTTTGTCATCCTGTTTTAATTTCTCCGGGTCCGGCGGCGCATTCTGGCTCTGAACATTCTCAAAGATCTGCTCAACTTTCTTTTCTTTTTCATCCTTTGCCTCTTCGGGTGGCAACTGCGGTTCGACAACGATGTCCGGCTCGATACCGATGCCGTGAATTGAGCGCCCCGAGGGTGTAAAATATTTGCTGGTCGTCAGACGCAACCCGGAACCGTCCGGCAGCGGAATGACCGACTGGACCGACCCCTTGCCGAATGATTTTGTCCCCAGAATGATCGCCCGCTTGTTATCCTGCAGGGCGCCGGCTAGAATTTCACTGCCCGATGCGCTTCCCTCGTTGATCAGAACGACCATGGGCCAACTGACAAGATGCGTCTTGTTGGTCGAACGCGTGATCGTATTTTGCGAAAGCCGCCGGCCCTTGGTGGAAACGATTATTTCGCCTTGGGCCAGGAATTCTTCGGTGATGTTAATGGCGACGTTCAACAACCCGCCGGGGTTATTGCGCAGATCCAGGATCATGCTGTCCGCCCCTTGTTGCGTCAGATCATCCAATGCCTTGCGAAAGGCCGTGGCTGAATCTTCCCGGAATTCCGTCAGGCGGATATATCCGATATGGTCTTGCAAAATTTGCGTATTCTTCACGTCCTGGATCTGGATGATCTCGCGGACGATCGTAAAATCAAGAAGCTTATCCGCGCCTTCGCGCAAAACTGTCAACTTGACCTCGGTCCCGGGTTTGCCGCGTAATTTTTTGACAGCGTCATCGAGCGTCAGGTCCCGGGTCAATTCTTGCTCGATCTTCACGATATGATCGCCCGCCTTGATGCCCGCACGCCAGGCCGGGGTGTCTTCAAGGGGAGTAATGATCGTCAAAAGTCCATCGCGTATCGAAATTTCGATACCAAGCCCGCCGAACTTCCCCTGGGTTTCGGTCTTTAATTCCTTATATTCATCCGGGTCAAGGAACTGGCTGTGCGGATCCAGTGAACTCAACATCCCGCGCAGCGATCCGTAAATAAGGTCTTTCGGGGTTTTTTCTTCGACATAATCGGCCTGGATCGTCGTCAGGGCGTAGCTGTAAAGCTCTATCTGCGCGTAAAGGTCGTCTTTGACCTTCCGGTCGATCTGACAAATGGCCACGGTCGCCACCGACAAAAATACCAACACACCACCGATGACAAGAAAGAATCGTTTAAACATGTACATCCTCCTTAAGCATCATTTTTATTCGACAATTTACGTTGGATGATCTCACCAATCATTTTAGGATTCGCTTTCCCCTGACTCTTGCGCATGGCCTGACCAACGAGAAATCCGATGGCGCTCGCCTTGCCCTCGCGAATCTGGGCAACGACGTTCTGATGTTCGCGGATCAGCTCATCGACTATTCCCTCCAGCGCCGAGCTGTCGGAAACTTGCGCCAGCCCAGCGTCCCGGATGACCGAAACGACGTCCTTCCCGGTATCCAGAACCTGTTTTAAGGTTTCCTTGGCCGAAAGATTGCTCAACTCGTTTTGGTCGACCTTGCGGATGATGGTAACCAAGTCTTCCGGCTTGAATTTGATATTCTTAAAATCCATTTTACGCGCGTTGAGCTCCTGAAGCAAGGGGCCGTTGAGCCAATTGCAGATCTTCTTTGTGTCCCCATACAATTTGGTGCACGCTTCAAAAAAATGCGCGATGTGCTGGTCAGCAATGATGATGCGCGCGTCATATTCGGAAAGTTTATACTCACCCACGAACCGCTCAAATTTTTGCCGGGGGAGTTCCGGGATGGACCGGCGGACTTCCTCGATGAGCGCTTCACTGATCTTAAAAGGAACCAGGTCCGGCTCCGGAAAATAACGGTAATCGTGCGCTTCCTCTTTGCTGCGCATGGCGATCGTGGTCTCTTTTTCTTCGCTCCAGAGCCGCGTTTCCTGAATGATCCGCCCGCCGGAGGCCACAACTTCCCGCTGGCGTTTTTCCTCGAACTCCAACGCGGTGCGCACCGCCTTGAACGAATTCATGTTCTTTAATTCCGTCTTGATCCCGAAGGGCTTCGCCCCTGCCTCGCGGATGGAGACATTGGCGTCGCAGCGCAAACTCCCTTTTTCCATGTCGCAGTCGGAAACGTGCAAATATTCCAGCGTCAATTTAAGCGCCTGCAGATAATCGTAGGCCTCCTGGGGTGAATGCAATTCCGGTTCGGAAACGATCTCCATGAGCGGCGTCCCCGTGCGGTTGTAATCGACCAGACTGCTATTGTTACGGTCATCATGGACCAGCTTGCCCGCGTCCTCTTCCAAGTGCGCGCGCTTGATGTTGATCTTCTTGGTTTGACCATCCGCGGTCGTCATCCAAAGATATCCGTCATAAGCGACCGGCTTGTCAAATTGGGAGATCTGGTATCCCTTGGGCAGGTCCGGATAATAATAATTCTTTCGGTCAAATTTGATGACCGGATTGATCTGGCAATCCAGGGCCATGGCGATCTTTAAGGCATACTCCAGCGCCATCTTGTTCAAAACCGGCAATGTTCCCGGCAATCCAAGGCACACCGGACAGGTTTGCGTGTTCGGTTCGCGGCCGAACACGTTGGCGCAACCGCAAAAGATCTTTGTCTGCGTGCTCAACTGGAGATGAACTTCCAGCCCGATGACGGTTTCATACCTGCCTGCCGGGCAGGCAGGTTTTTGTTCAATGTTTTGGTTCATAGCGGTGCCCGTTCTTTATGCCACGGGGTATTTTGTTCATATGTATAAGCGATCCGAAAAAGCATTGCTTCGTCAAAAGGTTTGGCCAGAATTTGTAATCCGATGGGCATCCGGTCTTTGGAAAATCCGCAGGGAATCGAGATCGCTGGAATGCCGCTTAAATTGGCCGAGATCGTATAAATATCCGAGAGATACATGCTCAAAGGATCATCGGTTTTCTCACCGATCTTAAACGCCGTGGTCGGCGCCGTCGGCGTGATGATCGCGTCCAGTTTTTGAAACGCTTTGTCGAAATCCTGCTTGATCAGCGTGCGGACCTTCAATCCTTTCAAATAATAATCGTCGTAATAGCCCGAAGAAAGTGAATAGGTCCCCAACATGATCCTGCGCTTGGCCTCATTACCTAAGCCAACGTCGCGCGTTTCTTCGTACATATCAATAAGCGGCGTTTTGCGCACATCCTTCGAGTGGCGGCGCAGGCCATACTGAACGCCGTCGTAGCGCGCCAGGTTCGAGCTGGCCTCGGCGGTCGCCACGATGTAATAGGTCGCCGTCGCATATTCGGTATGCGCAAGTGAGATCTCATGAAATGTCGCCCCGCGTTTTTTAAGAACATCAATCGCCGCGTTGATCGCTTCACGCACCTGCGGGTCGATTCCCTCAACAAAATACTCCTTGGGGATCCCGATCTTAAGCCCCTTGACGTCATTGACCAACGCCTGCGTATAATCCGGCACGGGCAAATCCGCCGAAGTGGAATCGCGCTCATCGTAGCCGGCAATGATGCCTAAAAGCAGCGCGGAGTCCTCCACGTCCTTGGTGATCGGTCCAATTTGGTCCAAGCTCGAGGCGAAGGCGATCAATCCATAACGGGACACCCGGCCATAGGTCGGCTTTAATCCGACAACACCGCAGAATGATGCCGGCTGGCGGATCGACCCGCCGGTGTCCGAACCCAGCGCCCAGATCGCCTCACTGCTGGCCACGGCCGCAGCGGATCCACCGCTGGATCCGCCGGGCACACAAGCCTTGTTCCAGGGATTGCGCGTCGGGCCGTAACAAGAATTTTCCGTGGAAGAACCGAACGCAAACTCGTCCATATTCGTGCTGCCAATGAGTTGCGCCCCGGATTCTTTCAATTTTTGAATGACCGTGGCATCATACGGCGGTTTGAAGCCTTCCAATATCCGTGAACAACATGTTGTCGGCTCACCGATCACGCAGATATTGTCTTTAATGCCGATGGGGATCGGTATTGAGGCATCACCGGAGGGTTCTTGTTCGCCGGAAGCATTCGATCTCAAGCGCACGTACGCCTTGACCTGCTGATCGCTCTGCTGGATACGGGTGAGCACGGCGTCCTGGATCTCCCGTGGGGTGGTCTTCTTTGCTTTAAGGAGATCCAGGAGCTCGTGCGCTGTTAATTCGTTCAATTTCATTGGATGACCTTGGGTACTTTAAAAAATCCGTTGTGGGACGCGGCGGCCACCTTCATCACCTCGGCCTGCGGGAGCGACGGCCTGACCTCATCTTCCCGGTAAACGTTCGCCAACGGCAAGACATGGCTGGTCGGTTCGACCGCGCGCACGTCAAGCTTCTCTAATTTGTGGACGTAACCCAGGATGTTCTCAAGGTCTTTCGTGAGGCGCGCGACTTCATCACCCTGCAGGTGAATGCGGGAAAGGCTCGCGATGTACTGAACGTCTTCTTTGGTGATATTTTTCTTCAAGTTGGCCATAGTAATCTGAAAATACTAACATCAAACCAAATGCCTGACAAGCGTCTTGACGTTTTGTTTGCCCCTACGCCAATTTAGCCTTAACGGTTTCGGGGATCGCCTGCGGTTTAAAATCTTTGGTAAGGCCGACCAGCTCGACCTGCGCTTCCACCAGCAAACGGCCGCTCGCTTTATCGTGGATCGTCTGCGCGAAGATCAACCGCGCCGGCGTGATTCCCTTGAGCCGCGCCTCGCACACAACGGTGTCCCCGTAACGCGCCGGACTTTTGTAAGTTATAGAACATTTGCGCACCGCGTAGAAAAAACCCGCCCGGTGCATTTGCGTGACGCTCAAACCCTTTTGCTCCAGGAATTCCGTACGGGATTCTTCCAGGTATTTGAGATAATTGCCGTAATAGACCACACCGCCGGCGTCCGTGTCATGATAATAGATCCGTTTTTCCATATGTCTTCCTTCGTATCCCCTTGAAAGTCCTATATTTTTAGCATTCCGACGCCGCCGTGTCAATGGTTCCCTTCCCTTGCAAGGGAAGGGAACCTTATAAACAGGTTCCCTATTTTTTTAGGATTAATTCTTGCACAAAAAAATGTCCTATGCTAGATTAGCGATAAGCCACGGGGATAAAATGTAAATCAGCAGATGGAGTCCATTGATGGGTTCCGAAGCTTCAGAACAAAACCAAAATCCCCTTTCAGATCAAAGGTATTTCCCGCGTTGGAACGTCAGCAATCGTATTATCTACCGCTCTGAAACTGCTCCTGACCACCAATTTCGCCACGGGCACACCAAAGATCTAAGCTGCGCCGGCGCTTGCCTTTATCTCAAAGAATTCCTTTCCCCGCAACAAAAGATCACGCTCAACGTCCATCTCTCACCCAAAACCACGCTCGATCTGCGTGCCACGGTTGTTTGGCAAAAGGCGGAAGAAATGTCTTATCTGACGGGGATCGCGTTCCACGACATCAGCGAGGCCGACCAGGGACAGATCCTGGAACACGCCTTCGAATTCGACCGCTCCAAACTCCTTGAGCATTGGTACAAAGGCTGGGACGGCGGGACGACCTAACTTTCGTTTGCAAGTCGCACATAATCCTCCAAGCCCACATCCTCCGCCCGCAACCGCGGGTCGATCCTTAATTTCTCCAAAAATTTTGCGGCGTCTTCCTTGCCGTAAACCACGGCTAGGGAATTGCGGATAGTCTTGCGCCGCTGGCTGAAACAGGCGCGAATCAGCTTGAAAAGGAATTCTTCGTTGTTAACCTGGTGCACCGGCGCAGACCTCATGTGCAGCGACAAAAAACAGGAATCAACTTTCGGCGCAGGACGAAAGGCCGCCGGCGGGATCTTGAACAATTTTTTTACGGTGGCGTAATACTGGACGAAACACGACAGCGAACCATAATCTTTCGAGCCGGGCTTGGCCACGATGCGGTTGCCGTATTCAAGCTGCACAGTCATATAAAATACGGGGAATTTGTGACGGAAGGCCAAGACCTTTTCGATGATCGGTGTAGCGATATTGTACGGCAGATTCCCCACGACCTTCAGCGGCGCGGGCAATTGTTCGAATGGGTATTTCAGGATATCGGCGTGCTCAACGGTGACGTTCGTTCCCGCGAATTCTTGCTCCAATTGCGCCGCCAGATAATGATCTTTTTCAATGGCGAAAACTTTTCTGACCCGCTGCGCCAATGGCCGCGTCAAAACGCCTTGCCCCGGTCCGATCTCCAGCACGATATCCTCCGGTGTGAGCTCGCACGCGGCCAGAATTTTTTCCTGAACGTGAGGGTTGACCAAAAAATTCTGGCCGAGGGACTTTTTAGGGAAAAAGGCTGCTGATGCCGGCATATTTTTCATCAAACAAGCCGTATCGCCAATTTAATCGCTTCAAGCATTGAAGAGGCGTCGGCGCGGTTTTTGCCGGCGATATCGAAGGCGGTGCCGTGCGCGGGCGAGGTGCGCACAAAGGGCAACCCGATCGTGAGATTCACTAACTTGCAAAAATACAAAGTCTTCACCGGGATCAGTCCCTGATCGTGGTACATGGCCAGGAGCGCGTCAAAGCGCTTTGAATTTTGCGGATAAAAAATTATGTCCGCGGAGAAAGGGCCTTCCACACGCACCCCGTTCGCCCGCGCGCGCTTGATGGCCGGGATGATATGGCGTATTTCTTCGCGGCCCAGCGTCCCTCCTTCGCCGGCATGAGGGTTTAACCCGCAGACACCGATGAATGGACTTTTAAGACGGAAATATTTCTTGAGCGCGGTATCGGTGGAGCGGATCGCCCGGAGAACAACCTCGGCATTGATCGCCTTACTTACCTGCTTCAACGGAATGTGGCGTGTGACCAGAAGAACGCGCAGCGGCCCGGAAACGAACATCATCCCGATATTCCGGCGCGCGCCAAAGGCGTCGGCCAAGAATTCCGTGTGGCCGTGAAAAGAGGGGATCGTTTTACCAATGGCCTCTTTGCACACCGGGGCGGTCACGAGCGCAGCTAATTCTTTGCGCTTGACTAACTCAATGGCCTTTTGTAGATACGCTAACGAGGCTTTTCCGGTTGCGGCGCTGGGCCGGCCGGTTTTGGATCCTCCCGCGCCAAGACAACCGGCATCGATAAATGCGCAATTTTTATAACGGACGGGAAAATATTTGCGGAAGAGGCATTCATCGCCGATGATCATAAAGCGCGCGGCGTGGCGCAGTGAAGAGTTCGCGAGTGCTTTAGCTGTCACTTCGGCGCCGATGCCGGCGGGGTCGCCGAGCGTGATGCCGATCGCCCTATTGTTTGATCTCGACATAGGCCTTTTGGTGTAGCTTGCCGAGCCACTGCTCAAAACGTTCCTGGAATTTCTTGCGGTATAAAAAGTCGTAGATCTGGCTCTTGACCTCTTTGAGTTCGGCTATCTGGGAAGGGATCTCACCTTTGAGCTTAAAGATGAATATGCCTTTCTCCGTTTCGATCAGATCGGAAACCTGGTCCTTCGTCAGACCAAAGACGGCCTTTTCGACATCCGGCAAGAGCTGTCCCTCCTCAACGATGCCGATGGACGATGAATCGGAATATTGTTTGGCCACCTCGGCAAAATCCTTGCCTTCCTTTAAAAGGGCCAGGGCTTCCTTGGCCCAGGCGCGGGCCGCCTCCTTGTCTCCGGTAAAAGTAACATAGATCGAATCCAGGTTGACCCGGCGGCTTTTCTGAAAACTCTCCTTGTTCTGCTCGTAAAATTCCGTGACCTCCTGCGGATTGACGAACACCCTGGATTTGACCTCATGGTCGACCACAAATTTAATCTTCAGCTGGTCCAGGATCTTGCTGCGCAGGTCGGTGACCGTCGCACCGTTTTTGACCAAAGCCTCCAGGAAGACCTGCTCGGACGTGTACTTCGTCTTGATCTCCGCGACGCGCTGGTCAACGAGCTTGTCGCGCACCTCGATGCCGATCTCATTGGCGCGGCTTAAGATCAACTTATCATCAATGAGCTGTTTAAGGCCGTTTTCCTGCAGCTCGGCCAGCATTTCCTTGGCCTGGTCTTCCGGCACGCCCTGGGCCGCCATACTGGCATAGGTCTGGCGGATATAATCCTGCAGGTCTTTAAAGGTGATCACTTCATCATTGACGACGGCAATGATGCCATCCTCGGCGCTGTGTGCGCGCGCCGGGACACCGATTGTCCCCAGCACTACAATAACAATAAGGAAAACCCTAGTTAAGCGATCCATGAGTCGTTCCTGCTCCCTTCGCAAATTCCTTGTCGGTCATTTCTTTTTTAAGATGTTCCACGGATTCTTTCAGGAGGCGACAGTACAGATCAAAACCGATCGTGGCGATGTAGCCGTGTTGCTCCTGCCCTAAAATATTTCCCGCGCCGCGGATCTGCAGGTCCTCAAACGCGATCTGAAAGCCCGCGCCCAGGCCGCTGTGCTTTTCGATGGCCTCAATGCGCGATTTAGCTACGCTGGAGAGCTGCTTGCGTGGCGGAATAATAAAATACGCGTACGCCTTGTGTGTGAAGCGACCCACCCGGCCGCGTAACTGGTGCAAGTCGGAAAGTCCGAAACGGTCCGCACGGTTGACGATGAGCGTATTGGCATTGGGCACGTCAATGCCGGATTCAATGATCGTGGTACACACCAAAACGTCAATTTCTCCTTTGAGGAATTTGAGCATGACCTCCTCAAGCTCGTGCGGCGACATCTGCCCGTGCGCGATTGCCACGCGAGCTTGCGGCACCAGGCGTACTATTATTCTAGCGATCCGCTCGATATCTACAACCCGGTTGTGTAAAAAAAATACTTGCCCCTTGCGCTTTAATTCATGGTCAATGGCCGATTGGATCAATTCCTCATCAAATTCCACGATCTCGGTCTTGACCGCAATACGATTTTGCGGCGGTGTCGCGATGACCGACATGTCCCGCACACCGGTCAGGGCCATATAAAGGGTGCGCGGGATCGGGGTCGCGGTCAACATCAACACATCCGCCAGAAGCCGAAAATACTTCAACCGTTCTTTGGCACGCACACCGAAACGCTGTTCTTCATCGATGATGATCAGCCCGATATCCTTAAACGCGAGGTCCTTGGACAGCAGCCGGTGCGTCCCGATGACGATATCAACGCTGCCGTCTTGCAAGCCCTTAAGGATCGCCGTTTGTTCCTTCCGGGTGCGAAAGCGACTTAACATGGCCACCTTGACCGGAAAATCCTTGAGCCGGTTGCTGAAATTGTAATAATGCTGTTCCGCCAGGATGGTTGTGGGCACCAGCACAATGACCTGTTTGTTGTCCATGACCGCCTTGAAGGCCGCCCGCAAGGCCACCTCGGTCTTGCCGTAGCCCACATCGCCGCACAACAGCCGATCCATCGGTCTCACGGATTCCATATCCTTTTTGACCTCTTGCGCGGCTTTGGCCTGGTCGGGTGTTTCTTCGAAAGGAAATTTTTTTTCGAAATCTTTCTGCCAATCCACGTCCGGTGAAAAGGTAAATCCTTTTAAACTCGCGCGTGCCGCTTGCGCATGCAGCAATTCCGCGGCCAGATACTGCAAACGTTTTTGAATTAAAGCACGAACCCGCTTCCATTCCTTGCTGCCCAGCGGATACAACCGCGGCGGTTTTTTATGAAAACCGACATACTTCTGGACCAGATGCATGTCATGGACCGGGACATAGAGCTTGTCATCTCCCTTATACTCGATGACCATGTGCTCTTTTTTCCCGCGGGCGACGTCCATGGGCTCGATGCCCAGATATCTGCCGATGCCATGATTATTATGAACGACATAATCGCCTTCTTTTAGTTCAATAAAATTATTGAGCGGCACATCGGCGCTAAAGACCTCACGCCCCGAAGGCCTGTTGGGCAGGATGATGACGATCTTGTGCTGCCAGATCGGTCTGCCGGTTTGACTGTTGATGGTGGCGATCGACCGGACGTGGTCGTTCTCGAGGTCCACCCGCAACGGCGCGTCGAAATCGACCGGATAAATGTCCACGATACTGCCGCGTTGGCTGAACTCACCCTGCTCCAGGACCCGGTTGACCCGGCGGTAGCGCAGGCCCCCTATCTGCCGGACCAATTCATCCGGGGCCAAGGTTTTTGCTACAAAAAGTTCAACTGATCGGAACATGACATTTTATTTTCTCTTTTGCATCGCCAATACCAAGGGCGAAACAATAAAAATGGTCGAATAGGCCCCGATGACAAATCCGATGAGCAAACACAAGGCGAAGCTGTTCAAGACCTCCCCGCCATAAAAATACAATGCCACGACAACCAGCAGTGTTGCGAATGTTGTCAGGATCGTCCGGCTAAGCGTTTGATTGATGCTGTCATTAATGATCTCCTTGAGGGTTTTTCGCCCGGCCTTTTGCATATTTTCCCGCACGCGATCATAAATGATAACGGTGTCGTTGATCGAATAGCCCGCGATCGTCAAAAGCGCAGTGACGACCAAAAGATCGATCTGGCGATTTAACAAGATCAGCGCACCAAAAGAAACGAACACATCGTGCAAGATGGCAATAACGCCCGCTGTGGCGTAATCGAAATGCTTGAACCGAAACCCAAGATAAATAAGGATACCGCCCAGGGCGAAAACGATCGCGAGAATGGCCGCCTTGCGCAGGGCTTTGCCGACCACAGGGCCGACATTTTCGATGCGCAGGATCTCGAATTTGTTGTCGGGGAATATCTTCTGAAAACCTTCTGAAACCTTCTTGTAGGTATCAGCCGAGCTGCGGATCATCACGACCTCCGGCGACTGTTCGAATTGCTGAATGACGGCGTCGACTCCCAGCGATTCCAGTTCCTTGCGTAACGCGTCGGCCTCGATGGGCTTGGCGAATTTATATTCCTGAATCTGCCCGCCGACGAAATCAATGCCAAACGCGGCATCTTTCTTCTGGATCAGGACCATAAGGCTGATGACGATCGTAGCAATAGAGAAAATAACCGCGGTAAAAATCTTGGGCTTGGTGAAAAAGTTGATCTTTGAATTCGCCCACAGGCCGAACATGGAAAGGTTTTTCGTCAAACCCCATTCTTGGGCCGCGATAAATAATGTCCGGCTGACAAAAACGGAGGCAAAAAGACCCGTCAAAAGACCTATCCCCAGTGTCACCGCGAATCCCTTGATCGGGCCGGAACCGAAATGAAAAAGTATGAACGCGGCAATAAGTGTCGTAACGTTGGAGTCAATGATCGCCCGTAATGCCCGACTAAACCCGGCACTGATCGCCGCCTGCATGGCCCGCCCGTTACGCATCTCTTCGCGGATACGTTCATTGATAAGCACGTTGGCATCGACCGACATGCCCAGCGTCAGGACAATACCGGCGATGCCAGGCAACGTCAGCGTCAACTGACTGTCCGGCAATAAAACGTTAAGCAACCCCATGCTTCCCAAGATCAATAATAAGTGGATCAATAAAGCGACATCGGCGATCAATCCCGCCTTCCAGTAATACAGGAACATGAAGATCATAACAGCCGTGGCGCCAATCTTGGTCGCGTTGATACCCGCTTCAATGGAATCCTTACCCAACAAGGGGCCGACGGTCCGTTCTTCCTCAACGTGCATCGGTGCCGGTAAAGCACCCGACCGTAGCGCTAAAGCCAACAATGACGCCTCATCCAAAGTAAACTGTCCCGAAATCTGGGCGCTTCCTCCCAAGATCGCCTCCCGGATATTCGGGGCGGAGAGAACCTCACCATCAAGAAGAATGGCAAGCCGTTTACCCACATTGCTGCTGGTCAAATTGGAAAATTCCACGGTCCCTTCAGCATTAAGCGTTATGGAAATATACGGCTGACCAAAGCCCCGCGTGTCGAAATCCACCCGGGCGTCGCTGATCCGTTCACCGCTTAAAGCGACCTCGTCTTTGAGCAATACCGGCTCGCGCTCCTTCTCTTTGACATTCTTTAAAACAAATCCTTGCGGGACATTTCCCTCCAGGGCCGATTTTAAACGACTGGGGTCATCATCGACCAGGCGGAATTCCAGTTGGGCGACTTTGCCGACCATGGCGAGCGCCGCGTCACGGTCGGTCACTCCGGGCAACTGGACCAGGATCTCGGTCTCGCCCTGACGCTGGATAACCGTTTCGCCAACGCCCATAGCGTCGATGCGGTTACGCAAAATCTCAATGGCCCGAAGCACAGCGTCCTTACGGGCATTTTCCGGTAACTTTTCCGCATCAACCTTAAGGACCAGATGCATCCCCCCTTTAAGGTCGAGTCCCATATTGATATGCTTTTGTATCGGAAACGTAAAATAAAAAGCGACGGCGATAATGCCGAGTATCGTTAAAATTCTGTTACGAAGGCTTTTGTTCATTCCTGTCTCCCTGACGTTAATTTTTACTACTGGTAACTTTTGTGATCGCTTCTTTGTCGAACTCGATCTTGACGTTGTCATCCACGCGCACGACCACGGTCTTGTCCTTGACCAGCACGATCGTTCCGTGTGCGCCGCCGACAGTGACCACTTCGTCGTTCTTCTTGAGGCTCTTGAGCCGCTCGGCGTGCTCTTTCTGCTTGTCCTTTTGTGGCTTGATGACCAAAAACCAAAAGACCCCAAAAATCAGAATATACGGAATGATCGGCAACGCAACGAGTGGATTAGCGGCTCCTTCAGCGGGCATAGGATATCTCCTTATATAAAAATGCGCGTAACGTTATTTTACTTGGATTTCGCAACGAGCGAACGGACGGTATTGGTCATCTGGGCGCCCTTTTTGACCCATTGCTCAAGCTTTTCCTTATTGATCGAAACGACCGCCGGTTTCTTGGACGGGTCGTAATGGCCAAGAATGTCCAAGCTTCTTCCATGGCGGGACTTGTTGCGGCTGATGACCACCACACGCCAGTTGTAATGCTTGTTCGCGGACTTCCCTACTTTTTGCAACCTGATACGAACTTCCATGTTTTCCTAACCTTTCTTATTTCAGCATTGACTGGCCAATTCAATGGCCCGTAGCTGCGCTTTCGCTTTATTGACTGTTTCTTGATATTCTTTTTCAGGGACCGAATCGGCCACGATGCCGGCCCCGGCCTGAACGTAGGCCTTCTTCCCCTTCACCACGATCGTCCTTATGGTAATACAGGTATCCAGGTTTCCCGAGAAACTGAAATACCCGATGCATCCCGCGTACGGACCGCGGTCAACAGTTTCTAATTCATCAATAATTTCCATCGCCCGGATCTTCGGGGCGCCGGAAACCGTCCCCGCCGGAAAAGCCGCCTGCAATACGTCCAAGCCGTCTCTGTCCCATCGGAGCTTCCCGCGCACGTTGGAAACAATGTGCATGACGTGCGAATATTTCTCGATATTCATAAATTCCGTGATCTCTATACTTCCCTGCGCACACACACGCCCCAGATCATTTCGCCCCAAATCGACCAGCATGATATGCTCGGCCTTCTCTTTGGGGTCGGCCAAAAGGTCCTTGGCAAATGCGGCGTCCTGGACTTCGTCTTTGCCCCGGGGACGCGTACCGGCGATCGGCCGTGTTTCGACCACGCCATCCTCGCAACGGATTAACAATTCCGGCGAAGAGCCTACGATGCATACGTCCGCAAAATTCAGGTAGTACATATACGGCGACGGATTAAGCGCACGCAGCTTTCTATATATATTAAACGGTTCTGTCGTCAAGTCAACCGCAAATCTCTGGGAAAGTACCACCTGGATAATGTCCCCGGCCTGGATCTTTTCTTTGGCTTTCTCCACGATTTTCTGGAATTGGGACGAGGTGAAATTCGATTTGGCCTTCATGGAAGCCGTCCTTTTACCCTTGCGCGGTTTTACGTTCACCACCAGCGGTTTGTTCAATTCGCGCACCAGCGCGTCAATGCGGGCAAGAGACTTTTTGTACTCCTGCAATTTTTTCTGCGGCAAACTTTTGGGATCAACATGCGCGCAACTGATCACCTTCATCTTATGGTTGATGTGATCAAAGATGACCAGGTCTTTGGCCAAGATCAGATAAGTGTCCGGCAATTTCAGGTCGTCTTTGGTCGTATGGGGAAGCTTTTCGAAAAAGCGGACGATGTCGTAGCCCAAATATCCCACCAGCCCGCCGCAAAAGCGCGGCAGACCTGGCAGCGTAACAAATTTATATTGCTTGAGGATATCGCGAATGAACGACAGCGGCGTATCCTTGACTTTCGCGGTCTGCGCGACCGGCTTGCCCGTCGCGTGGCGGATGATCTTGACCGCGCCGCCTTTGGACTGGATCACCACTTCTGGGTCCCGGGCCAAGAACGAAAACCGGGCGACCTTCTCTTCCCCCTCAACGGATTCCAGCAGGAACGAATACTTGCTTTTGCCCGCGACCTTGAAGTACGCGGAAACCGGCGTTTCCAAGTCGCCCGATATTTCCCGGTACACCGGGATCAGGTTGCCCTGTTTGGTCAGATCCAAGAACTCTTTTTCCGAGGGAAAATACATTATTTTATTTTTCGATAAAAACAACTCTTCTTAAACGTATGGCACGCCGCGCCGACCTGGCGCACCTTGATCAAAAGCGTGTCGCAATCGCAATCGTAATAAACGGCCTTGACGTACTGAAAATGTCCTGAGGTCATTCCTTTGACCCAATATTCCTTGCGCGAGCGCGACCAGAAACAGGTCTTGCCGATCTTTAGGGTCTGGCGCAGCGAACCGATGTTCATATACGCCATCATCAGTACTTCTTTGGATCTGTGATCCTGCACAATGGCCGGGATCAGCCCGTCGGCGCTGAATTTCAACTTGTTCAGATTCCTTGAGGTGATCTGGATCGTTTCAATGGATTTTTCTTTGCTCACAACCGTACCTCGACTTTCTTTCCTTTAAGATAGCTTTTCACTTCACCAACGGAAAATTCCCGGTAATGGAATACCGAAGCGGCCAAAGCCGCGTCCGCGCCGGTTTTTTTAAACACCGTATAAAAATCTTCCAATTTTCCCGCGCCACCGGAGGCGATGACCGGGATCCGGACCGCTTTGGCGGCCGCGGAGGTCAAAGGAATATCGTAACCGTTTTTGGTACCGTCCGCGTCCATGCTGGTCAACAAAATCTCCCCGGCGCCTAATTTCTCGGCCTGCTTGACCCAGGCAATCGCGTCTTTCCCGGTTGCCGTGCGGCCGCCGTGGGTATACACTTCCCATTTATTTTTACCGTTTACTTTCTTGGCATCGACGGCAACTACGATGCACTGGCTGCCGAATTGATCCGCCGCGCGCCGGATCAGATCCGGATTCTCGACCGCAGCGGTATTGATCGAAACCTTGTCCGCGCCGGCGTTGAGCAATGTCCGGATATCCTCGACCGAATTGATCCCGCCGCCAACGGTCAGCGGCATAAAAACCTGTTCCGCCGTCTGACGTACCACATCGAGCATGATCGAACGCTTCTCGTGGCTGGCCGTGATATCCAAAAAAACGATCTCATCGGCACCTTGCTCGTCATAGATCTTGGCAACGGCGACCGGATCACCGGCATCGCGCAAATTGATAAAATTGGTGCCCTTGACCACGCGCCCGGCCTTGACATCCAAACAAGGGATTATTCTCTTTGTGAGCATACGTGGATCGCCTCTTCCAGATTCACCCTGCCTTCATAGATCGCCTTACCGATGATCGCGCCCAGAAGCCCTTCGGGTTCCAGGGCGTGCAGTTTTTTCAGGTCCTCGATACTCGCCACACCGCCCGAAGCGATGATGGGAATATCCGTCATCGAGAGCAACGCGCGCAACCCCACAGTGTCGGGGCCGGTCAACATACCGTCGCGGGCGATATCGGTGTAGATCAAGCACGCGAGTTGTAACCCGGCCAGCCCTTTGATAAAATCGATGGCCTTGACCTTTGAGCTTTCCGTCCAGCCCCGCTGCGCCACAAAGCCCTCAGCGCAATCCAGACTGACGGCGATCTTTTTCTTCCAAAGCCCCAGCGCCTCGATGAGAAAATTGTGGTCGCTGATGACCCGCGTTCCCAAAATGACCCGGGCCACACCACCGTCGATAAGCCGTTGAATATCTTCGCGACTGCGGATCCCCCCTCCGACCTGGATGGGAATCGAAACTTTTTTCGCGATCTCAATGATCGTGTCACAATTGTGCATCTCTCCGGTCTTGGCGCCGTCCAGATCGACAACGTGCAACCATTTGGCACCCTGCTGCTGCCATTTCTGTGCCACTACCAAAGGATCCCCAGAATATTCGGTGACCTCGTCGAATTTTCCCTGGAATAAACGGACGACCTTGCCGTTTTTAATATCAATGGCTGGAAAGATGATCATAGATTGTTAAAATTCCCAAGGATTTTAAGGCCGATTTCCTGACTTTTCTCCGGATGGAATTGCACGCCGTAGATATTATCAACCGCGATGGCGGATACAAACTCGCCACCATACTCCGTCGTTGCCGCGGCTGACTTGGCATCCTTCGGCTTGACGAAATAGGAATGGCAAAAGTACGCGTAACTCAACGGGGCGACACCTTTAAACAAGCCATTCTGCGCCTTTTTAAATTTAAGCTGATTCCATCCCATGTGAGGGACTTTCTGTTTTGCTGAAGAGAATCGTTCCACTTTTCCCTTGAGGATCCCCAGGCCGTTGACATCCCCGCCTTCATTGCTCTTTTCAAACAGCAGTTGCAAGCCCAGACAAATTCCCAAAAACGGCTTTCCGGCGCCGATGGCCTGCTTAATGGCGGGGATCAATCCCAACGCGGCAAGCTTTTCCATGGCCGGACGCATCGCCCCGACACCGGGCAAAATGATCTTTTCCGCTTCGGCAATATCCTCCGCCTTCTGGGTGATCTTTGCCTGGGCTCCGGCGCGCTCCATCGCTTTCTGGACGCTACGCAAATTCCCCATTCCGTAATCAATGATCGCGATCATATTCGTTATAGCCGACTAATGGATAACCATTTCGCTGATTAAACCTTTCAGACAAAATTCGCCATCGTTGTTGATGCCAATTCTTTCGTTCACAATCGCCCCTCCCTGGAGGGGCTCCAGTTCACTTCAGAATTGACATCAACCAGTAACCCTTTATTCGGGACAACTTTAACCCTCTGCTCTCCCCATTCCGGCTGGTCTTGAGCCGGACGTTGCGAGGACGAGCGGCACGGTTTCACCGCGAGTCCGAGCGTCGAGCGAAGCCTGCCTCGCTGGGGCAGGCGAGCGTTCCGGCGAAAAGGCCAGCCGGAATCCTAATCAATGATTCCCTTCGTCGAAGGCACAGCGCCTTTACGCCGGGGATCGACCTGTGTCGCCTGGTCGAGCGCCAACCCGAAGGATTTAAATACCGTTTCCAGATTCGTGTGCAGGTCCGCGTCAACATTCTCAATTTTGACATGGACCGTCGCGCCTAAACCGTGCGCGAACGATTCCATGAAATGTTCCAGATACTTAACCGAATAACCCTCCTGATCTTTAACGGTTTGACCTTCACCTATTTCCAAAGTGAAGTACCCGCGGCCACTAAGATCAAGGACCGTGCGGCCGATGGTTTTTTCCATCGGCGCAAAGGCCGAACCAAAGCGTCTGATACCCGCTTTATTCCCCAAGGCCTCCTTAAAAAGTTTGCCCAAGACAATGCCGACGTCTTCGTTGGTGTGGTGCGCGTCGACCTGCATGTCCGCCTTTTTGACCTCGATGGTCAGGTCAAAACAGCCATGGAAGGTAAAAAGCTCGAGCATGTGATCGAGAAATCCAATATTGGTCCTGATCCTGGCCTTGCCTTGACCATCGATATTAAGCTCCGCCTTGATCTGTGTCTCTTTACTTTTACGTTCCAGTTTTGCCTGACGTGTTTTCTGTTTCATGGTGCTTTCCTTTTTTATCCCAAGAAACGGGCGTTGACCGATTCGTAGTGTTTGGGTAAACCTTCTAATTTCGCGACCTGTTCGATGGGGCCGCGGATGTCCTCCAAAGCCTTTTTGGAATAAGCGATAACGTGATTCTTTTTCATAAAATCCGACAAGCCCAGCCCGGAAAAAAACCGCGCCGTACCCATGGTCGGCAAGGCGTGGCTCGGCCCGGCCGCGTAATCGCCCAGCGCGGTCGGACTGTACGGCCCCAGGAAAATTGCCGCCGCGTTCCTGATCTTTTTGGCGACACTGGCCGGAGAGTTCGTCAATATCTGCAAATGTTCCGGCGCGATTCTATTGACGACATACGCCGCTTCATCCATGTTCTTGACGTGGATCGCATAACCTTTGCTGACGCGCTTACGCACCTGACGGATAAGTTGTTTCGAGTTCGTCACCAGAACGGCCAGACCGCCGACGTGCTCAAGCTGTGCCTCCATATCCGCCACCACATAATCCGGGTTGCTGTGCCGGTTGGCGATGATGACCAATTCCGTCGGGCCCGCGAGCATATCGATGCCCACGTAACCAAAGATCTGGCGTTTGGCTTCGGTCACGAACATATTTCCCGGGCCGATGATCTTGTCAACACGGGGAATTGTTTTGGTCCCGAATGCCATGGCGGCGATCGCCTGGGCGCCGCCCATTTTATAAATTTCGTTGACCTTCAATAAATTGGCCACGGCCAGGATATGCGGATTCACGTGGCCATCTTTATCCGGAGGCGTGGCGATGATGATCCGTTTGACACCGGCCACGCGCGCCGGCACCGCGGTCATATAAACAGTGGAGACCAACGGCGCCGTTCCCGCGGGAACGTATATCCCCACCGTATCCAAAGGTAAAATATTTTCTTTCAGAAGAATTCCGGCGCCGTTACGCACGCGGCAGGCCCTGGGGACCTGTTTCTTGTAAAAGACCGTGACATTATTGAGGATAATTTTCAGGTCATTGATAAAATCGCTGGTGATGTTCTGGAACGCCCCGCTGATCTCGCTCTCGGCAACACGCAGCTCTTTCGCGGTCAATTTGACCTTATCAAACTTGCGGGTGTATTTAAGAAGAGCGTCGTCCCCGTAAAGCCGGACGTCCTCGATGATTCCCCGGACCTTTTCCTCGACATGTTTTTTACGAAAACTTAGGTGCCGGTTATACAGCGCCTGAATGCCTTCACCAGTCTGTGTTAATATTTTCATTTCCCGATTCTTTCCTGGATTATTTTCCCGGCCTGCTGCACCGCTTCTTCGATCTTTTCGCCGTTTTTACTGCCCGCCTGCGCCATTTGCGGCGTTCCGCCGCCGCTGCCGCCGATCAAGGGCGCGATCTCTTTGACAATGTCCCTGGCACTGATCCCGCACTTGACCAGATCATCCGTTACGGCAACGACGATGGTCGCGGTTCCGTTGGTTTGAGACCCCAAGATCACCACCGACGATTTTGCCGTTTGCTTTACGAAATCGGAAATACCTTTTAAGGTCTCAACCTTGACATCGTTGATGACTTTATGGAATATCCTTGTCCCCGCGATCTCCGGGCTTGATTTGATCTCCGGGTCAAGGGACTTGATGATCGTCTGGTAGCGTGCCTTTTCCTGTTCGAGTTCCAGCTGTTTGGCTTTGGCAAGTTCCGCGCCCGTGCGCTCCATCTTCTCTTTTTCCTTGATAAAATCTTCAGCGGCCTTCCCGGTCTTCGCTTCCAGACGGCGGATCCCCTGCGCGACCGCGCCTTCGGAGGCGATCTTGAATATTCCGATCTCGCTGGTATTATTTAAGTGTGTCCCGCCGCAGAATTCTTTGGAAACATTGCCGATGGAAACAACACGGACCTTGTTGCCGTACTTTTCGGCAAAAAACGCCAACGCACCTTTCTTTTTGGCTTCTTCAATGTCCAAGACTTCCTTTTGGACAGGAATACGTGCCGCAACATTTTCGTTCACACGATCTTCAATTCTTTTAAATTCTTCTTTGCTGACGGCTTTGGGATGTGAAAAATCAAACCGCAATCGATCTTCGGCAACGAGCGACCCCTGCTGCTGAACATGTTTTCCCAGCACTTCCCGCAACGCCGCCTGTAAAAGGTGTGTGGCCGTATGATGCCGCATAATGGCTGCTCGACGCTCGCCGTCGATTTTTGCGTCAACGGCTTCATCAACGTGTAACAATCCTTCCTCAACCACACCACGGTGAATATAGACATCGTTAAACTTCTGCGTATCTTCCACGTGGATCTTGCCCTTTTTGCCGCTGATATATCCGGCGTCACCCACTTGCCCGCCGGCTTCCGCGTAAAACGGCGTCTTATCCAGCACGACCTTGACCAAATCGCCCTTGGAAACCTCTTTCACGTTCTTACTATCAATAAATAACCTCAATATCTTTCCTGTACTTTGCGCTTGATCATATCCCTCGAATTTTGTTTTCGGAATATCGACGTCTAACTCACCGCCAGTAAAGACATCGCCCGTCATCTTGCTGCCTTCACGAGATTTTCTTTGCTGCTCTAACATATGTTTTGTAAAAACCTCTTCAACAGATCCGAGAAGAGGTGGTTTAATCCCCTGATTTTCAATCGCAGCAAAAATTGTTGATGCCGTTAGACCATAGCGGTCCTTATAAATAAATGCAATCCGACCAAGTTCTTGCGGATCCTTTTCTGCTTGCCGAAGTTTATTCTCCAACTCAGGAAGGCGTTCTTCCCTAACACGGATATATGCCTCCTCAACATTTTTCACTACACTGGAAACATCATTCATCTTGTAAATAAGTTCCGGATACGCCCCCTGCATTGCTTTTACAACAGCGGGCACTAAACCCCAAATAACTGGTTCTAAAATTGTAGCGTCGTGGCCGAGGTCAATATTATGAGTAATCAAAATTTTCTTACCTGGACGTGTTCCTTTCAGGGCAATATCCATCGCATCAATAATCAACTTTTTAATAACATATCCTCGTCCTTCATTGGAGGGAATAACACCATCAGCGATACCAAAGACAATTGCACGCATATGATCAGCAATTATACGTTGCTCTGTAAGTGAAAGTGTTTGTTGATCTAGAATTGCATTAATATCTTCCATTATCGGCGCAAAAATATCCGTTTCAAAATTGTTCTTTTTCCCCTGCACAACGGCAACGAGGCGCTCGAGGCCCATGCCGGTGTCGATATTTTTGTTCGGTAGCGGCTCGAGGACCCCGCCTTCCTGACGGTTGAATTGCGTGAAGACCAGATTCCAGATCTCAGAAAACCGTCCGCAGTTACAATCCGGGTCGCATTTCTTATTCGTGCATTTTGGATTGACGCCATAATCGTAAAAAACTTCCGAACACGGACCGCACGGCCCGTTAGGCCCTTTCTCTTTGGCCTCGGCGGGCCAAAAATTGCTTTTATCGCCAAGCCGGACGATTCTTTTGGGATCGATCTTGATGTCTTTGAGCCATATTTTCTCGGCCTCGTCATCTTCCGTGTACACGGAAACCCAAAGTTTCCCGGCCGGGATCTTGAGTTCCTTCGTCAGGAATTCCCACGCCCAGGCAATCGCTTCCTTCTTGAAATAATCGCCAAAGGAAAAATTTCCCAACATTTCAAAGAACGTGTGGTGAAAATCCGTTTTCCCGACCTTGTCCAGATCATCGGTGCGCAAACATTTCTGGGATGACGCGGCGCGGGTATAATCACCGACATAACCCAAAAACTGCCGCTTGAACTGCTGCATGCCCGCCGTCGTGAATAAAACTGTCGGATCGTCTTTGGGCACGACCGAATCGCTGGCAACGATCGTGTGGCCTTTGGACGCAAAAAAATCCAGGAATTTTTTTCTGATCTCGTTGGAACTTAATGTCATATGTTCTTGATGGCTTTGAACACGGCGGCGGGATTAAATCCACGGCGCATCAGATATCCATAAACCCTTTGTTTCACTTTTTCGCGTGGGACACCACTATGTTTCGCGGCGCGGCGTTTGGCCAGGCGCGCGACTGTTTCTTCTTCCGCGTAATCCGACTTTGCTTCGCTCAATTGCTCTTCAATCAACTCCGGCGCGACGCCTTTTTCCCTTAGTTCAAGTTTGATGCGCTTGAAACCGAAGGGCTTGGCCAGGCGCCAGGTGATCCACTTTTGGGTGAAAAGCCGGTCATTGATCAGATCAACGCCCTTAAAATAGCCGACGGCCTCATCGGCCGTCGGCTCACTGAATCCCTTCTGACGCAGCTTGTTGCGCACTTCCCGTTCACTGCGAAACCGTATCTTGAGAAGCCGATAAATATAATTCTTCGCTTCCGTTACGGTATCTTTAACTGGTCTACTTCGCTTCACGGATCTTGGCGCGAATCATCTTCTCGATCTTATCCAGGATCTTCGGATTTTCCTTTAAGAATTTGCGCGCGTTCTCTTTGCCCTGTCCGATTTTTTCATTTTCGAACGCGAGCCACGTTCCGGATTTTTGGATGATGTCATAGGAAACACCCAGATCCAGCACATCTGCCGAGCGGGAAATTCCTTCGTCAAAATAAATCTCGAATTCCGCTTCGCGAAACGGCGGAGCCACCTTGTTCTTGACGATCTTCGCCTTGACGCGGTTGCCGATGAACTGCTCGCCCTGTTTGATCGACTCGATACGGCGCAGATCGATGCGCACCGACGCGTAGAATTTCAACGCGCGTCCGCCGGTCGTTGTTTCCGGATTGCCGAACATGACGCCGATCTTCATACGGATCTGATTGATGAAAACGATGCAGGTCTTGGATTTGCTGATCGCGGCGGTTAATTTACGCAACGCCTGCGACATCAACCGCGCCTGCAATCCCATGTGCGCGTCGCCCATGTCCCCTTCGATCTCCGCCCGTGGTGTTAAAGCTGCCACAGAATCAATCACCACCAGATCAACCGCGTTGGAACGCACCAGCGTTTCCGCGATCTCAAGAGCCTGCTCTCCGGTGTCCGGCTGGGAGATCAAAAGTTCATCGAGTTTGACACCCACTTTGCCGGCATAGGTCGAGTCAAAAGCATGTTCCGCGTCGATAAATGCCGCCGTGCCGCCCGCTTTCTGAATCTGCGCAATAATGCTTAAGGTTAACGTCGTTTTTCCAGATGATTCCGGTCCGTAAATTTCGATGACGCGTCCCCGTGGCACTCCGCCGACACCCAAGGCCAGATCGAGCGCCAAACATCCCGTCGGGATCACCTCGATCTCCATGTGGGTAGTCCCGTCCATCTTCATGATGGACCCCTTGCCGAACTGCTTCTCGATCTGCGATAATGCCAGCTCCAGCGCCTTCTTGCGGTTCTCCAGCTCAACAGTTTTCTTCTGCTCTACCATCTTATCCTCCCTAGAAATCCAAATTTATGGAACCGCTGCGGGGGACTACAGACATGCGTGAACATAAATTTGGGTCGTTACATTATTCAACGGTTCATCCGTCGACAAATTGGCCTTCGCCTTACGTCCACTGTTCCGTAAGCTCGAGCCCCCAAAGGAGACAAAATTATACAAGACTCCCTATACAATGTCAATAAATTATCCGGCGGGGAACAGCAATAACTGGTTGAAATCAATCAAGTTATGTGTCTGCAAGTCAAGGACGACAACTATCCAGCATCGCGTGCAGATCTTGAGCAAAATTGGGTTTGAGCTTGATCAATTTTTCGAAATAATTCTTCGCGGACGCGCAATCACGAAGTTTCAGTGCGAGCTCTCCTGCCTGGAACAGGGCATCGGGACTGTTGGGCTGCAGCTGGACCAGCCGCGCAAAGGTCGCGAAACTTTGCGCGTCAGATCCCTCCTCACGCAAAGCGAACCCCAAGTTGAAAAGAGCATCGACGTGTTGTGGATCCAGGGAAAGGATCTTCTCATAAAGCCCGCGCGCCAACGCCCACTCAGCCGTCGCCGCGTAAGTGTTACCGAGATTGTACATCGCGTTGGTATCGCCGGGGCGCAGCTCCAGTGCCCGCAGATATTGCTCGCGCGCTTTCACAAAATCTTTCTTTCGCTCATAAACCGACCCTGATTTCGTCGCGCGATAGAACACGATATCGTCTTGCGCCATATTTTGCGGCGGGAAGATCATTACGAAAACAATAAGCGTCACAACCGTCGCTAAAATCGGCTTGAACCGTTTTAAACGCACCTGTCCAATAAGCCAAACAAGCGCGCAGGATTCATAAATGATCAGAAATGGCAGGATCGTTGCGCGATGACGGTCGGTCAAAAAGAAAACCAGCGTAAAGATCAGCTGACTTAAAATCATAATATTGAAATAGTCCGTTTCACGATTACGACGTGCGAGGATGATCCCCATGAAGGCAAGCGGGAAAACCAGCGGAAGTGGATTGATATCCAAATACTTCTTCCAGTCCCTCTGCAGCAACAGGTCGATATCGTAAGCGTATTCGGTATCGGTAAAAAATAATTTGAACTTGCGGGCCAGCAGCCGCAAATACCCGGCTGGATCATTTTGGATAAACGAAAGGGCCTGGCCGCGCCAGAATTGCACGACTTGCGCCGGGCTTAACTTCTGCTTTGCCAAAGCTTGCGCCGCGATCACCTGGTCCGCGTCCTGTCCGGCGTGCGTGGGACGGATAAAATCCAGATTTTCAAAAACTCCCGTCGCTTTGGGATTATTTCCAACGTAAAAACTTAAACCGTTTTGCGCGCTGACCCAGATCCAGTCGCCACCGACGATTTTGTTACGTAGACCCGTCAGCCCTAAGATAAGGAACGTCCCAAGAATCAAAGGTAGCAATGTCCTTGATGACCTCTTCCACGTCAGGGGCCACGACTTCCATAATATATAGATCAACGTCAGGGCCGTGAAGATCAGGATCTTCCCGTCGCCAAGCGCCGTGATCCCGATCAGCAAGCCCAGCAAACTCCACACACGCCAGGTTCTTATTTTATCCCTGTTCAGTAATGCCAGGACGATCGTAAGGCCGAGGAAGATCAAAAACGGTACCGGCACTATCAGCCAGTCGTAATGGATGAGGGTAAAACTGGCGGCCGCCAGAAAGCCGGATAAAAGCGCGACCTCTTTTGAGAAAAGCCGGCGGGCGATCAGGTAAACCAGAACACAATTGAACGACCCAAGGAATATATGCACCAGGCGGATAAAAAATACGTTGCCCAGGCTCCATTTCTCCAAGACAGCCAGAAAATACGGGTACAGTGGCAGTCCCCAGAATGTTTCTGTTCCCAGCCAGTTCCCGGTCGCGATCTCCTTCGCCCATTGCTGGTAATAGAGAACATCCCCGCCGGGATGCTCATAAAAAAAGTAATTATTCTTCAGGAAAATCCAGTAAAAAATGCGCAACAGAAAAGCAGTGAGAAAAATGATGGCAAGAGGTGTGAAGCTTTTTTGAAAAGGTTTCTCGATGTTCGCTGCGCTCATTGGCGAAACCAAAGCTGGGCGCAGGCGACCGCCGTGAGCGCGGCGGTTTCAACTTTAAGCACGGTTTTCCCCAGTGAAACGCTGATACATCCGTGCGCGCGGGCGAGATCGTATTCCTGCGGCGTGAAATCCCCTTCCGGCCCGATCAAAAAAGCGACGCGCGCGGGCGACGGTACGGCTTTAAACGCTTCAAATATATTCTTGCGCTCACCACTTAAACTGGGAATAAAAACGGTCGTGCCTTTGGGAAAAGATTTTAAAACAACTGGCAGATCTGTAATCAGCTGAATAACCGGCACCCGCAAGCGTTGAGACTGTTTAGCGGCATTGACCGCAACATCCTGGTAGCGGGCGATCTTGCGCTGTAACCGGTCTCCTTTTAATTCCATTTCCGTGCGCTTTGTTTTAAGCGGAATAATTTCGTCCACGCCCAGTTCCGTCGCCTTCTCAACGATCCATTCGAACTTGGCTTTTTTCGGGACGGCGCAGGCCAGGATAATGATGGGAAACTCGGGTTTACTTTTACGGATGGATTCAACGACGACCATGGCTTTCGCAGGCTGGATGCTCTCAATGCGCCCCGTGGCCTCCTCGCCTTGATCATTGAAGATCGTTAATGTGTCGCTCCTTTTAAGACGCAGGACATTGCGCAAATGATGCAGCTCTTTGGGGTCGGTGATGACGACCGGGGAATTTTGGAGATTGGATTGGGGACAGTAAAAGCGGTGCATAAACTGTTCCTACAAAACCTTGCCAATGCGTTTCTGTTTTGATAATATAAGGGCCACTTTCATGGGTCGGTAGCTCAGCTGGGAGAGCGCTTCGTTCGCAATGAAGAGGCCGGGGGTTCAACTCCCCCCCGATCCATTCTACTTCGTTCCCTCAAAATCGTTAACGTCCATGCGCGGGCGGACTGACGCGCGTGAATAATCGATACGTCGGATTGTTCACGGTATTGGCCGCGCGGGCGGGATCGGCGATCGTGTTAAGCGTAATATCAATATAATCGAGTCTATCGTTGGCGTCATCGACAACATCAAAATAATCCACCGGCGGCGGAGGCGGATCGAGCGTCACGAGCTTGATCGCCGCCGATCCCTGGTTGCAATCGCTAAAATTAGCTGGCGGCACGATGTCGCTCGCGTCTCTGTCCGCGCATTTCCATAAGGCATCCGAGGAATCGTCATACCAATAGCATGCCCAGGTATCATCGTCATAGGTTGCCGTAGAAGGACTATTGTCGTCATTACGGAAACAAATCGACAGTTTATCGGGCGTGTCAAAAACCACCCCCCGGTCGCCATTATCCCCCACCGCCCTGTTGGCATCCTCAACTATATAATGCATGGCGGTCGCCGTCTCTACGGCGAGGACGGTCCCCTCTCCTGTGGAATCCCGGGCCTGCTTAACGAAAACACTGAAGGCAGCCACACCCGCCATCACAATACCCATGAGGATGGTGGCTACTAAAAGTTCCGTGAGCGTTAGACCTTTGTGCATTATTCTAATCCGGATAATAGACGTTCATCATCAACTTGCGTGGGACCAGATCGGGATCTGGATACGCTGAAGGATTAACTTCTTCTAAAGTCCAGTTGATCGTATAATCTCCGATGGTATTACTATGCATGACCCCGGTTGCCAGCGGTCCCGTATTGGCCTCCCACTCCGTGGCATCAACCTGACCGCGCAAATAATCCATCATATTCTTCGCGTGATACGCCGCCTCAACCTCTCGGGACACTTGCAAATCATGCGGCCTTAACATCGTAACCGTCGTCATGATACCGAAAGCGGCCAAAAGAAAAATAACAGATGTGACAATCACCTCAAGGACCGACGCAAATGCCTTTTTCTTGACAATACGGATCATATTTAGGGACAGGCAGCGACGGCAAGACAACTCCCGCTATCGCAACAAGGGTTCGTTGCATCGATCGCGGCCTCGGTGACCTTGAGGGTATAGGAATCCCAGGTGCCGATCGCCTCGTAAACGCTACCATTGGCACTATTATAGTTGTAAGTTGTTCCCCCGTTCGCAATAATGTTGATGGACAATGCGCTGTTGATCTCTGCCATATTCTTATCGACCCCGCCCGTGTTCCAATACTTGCCGTCATAAGACCGGTAAAGCAGGTTTGCGGCGTGGATGGAGGTCAACTGGGTGAGAATATCCCGTTCATGGGCCTTTTGCATGGATTTATTGTAATTCGGGATGGCAAAGCCGGCGATGATCCCAATGATGATAACGACCACCATCAGTTCCAGCAAGGTGAACCCGCACTTAAAAATGTTGCGGACTTTTGTCATGGGCTTCCTTTTACTGATATACATCAATTGCACACACCGCTGGGACAGCCTAATCGCGCGCAAATACCTGTCGGGCTTACCGTACCCCCGCAGCGCACTGTGCCATCCGTGTCAATAGACAGTGTATATTGATAGCCACCGGCATCACGCTCTATTGAAGCCAATGGTTCGGGCGAATCGAATACCTCTGGCAGTCCAAAATTTCGCGAAGGAGAAGTCGTGACATCTACATCTAGGTCAGTAAGTGCAGCAGCATAAGCGCCGTCGTGCTCAAGTTTATAAACTTCCTGGGCGTTTCTTAACGTTTCGAGGATCTGGGTAGCTTCCGCAATCCGGGATTTTTCAACTGTGTGGAAAAAACGCGGCGCGGCCAAGGTGGCGAGGATCCCGACAATAACGACCACGAAGATCAGCTCGATAAGCGTAAACGCCTTCTTACCCCAAATCATGCGCATGTGTCTGTCTACCCCTTAAACAACAACATCGCAGGGAAAGCAAATTGGCGTTCCCTACGATGTTGTTATGCTTCTTCTTATTAAAGACGGCACAGATTACTTAATACCGGCAAACTTCCCTGTTCCCGAACGCGCTACACCACTACCAGAATCATACGTAAGGACAACAGTGCTTGATCCATCACCACCGTCAGTAGCATTTCGGGTCGCCGTAATCGTGTATGCATCTGTTGCGGTTGTTGCACCTGTAAAGGCATAAGCAAAACGTGTGCCGGGTGCGCCATTTGGATCTTCGATATCAAGCGCGGTCAGATCGTCACAAGCAGTGTAATCACCAGTGCTAAGATAGCATCGCTCCATGGATTGCCGTATAGCACCCATCTGCGTAAGCGCCTCTGTGCCTTTGGAAAATTCCACCATTCCAAAAAAACGCGGCAGGGCCAAACTGGCCAATACGCCAACAATGATAATGACTATGATAATTTCCAACAACGTAAAACCGCTTCTATTCTTCTTAAGGTTCATTTTTCTTCTCCTGTATTTTCTACTTTGATTGTTTTATTTACACTATTTTACCGGTTGCGAAAATATCTAAGTAACGGTATCTCGATCCCGCCACTCTAATTCGTATATGACCGAACTAGTTTTCGATATCCTCAAACAACTACGATTTCAAAAAAACGCCTATTCTACCCTGTAGAATAGGCGCACACCACCTGTTATTGGCAACTGGCTACCCTGCACCGCTCTGGTACAGGGCCCTGTAGTTTTGTGCCCTACCCTTACGGGCAGTTTACCTTGAGCAATAACAACTATTTACCTTACCTTCTACAGAAGGTATAACATATGAAATTGCGCTTGTCAAATAGCGAGGATCTGGCCTCACATACTGCAATTTATACCAAAAACACGCCTGTATAAAGACAAATTTAAGAAATTTTTAGCGACTATTTGCCTCCGCCGCCCCCTAATTGGGCGATATTAAACATCGGCAAGAACATGGCAACAATGATCACCCCAATGACGCCACCCATAAAAACGAGCATAAAGGGCTCAACGATCGTGGCAAAACGCTTCATGAACGTTTCCACGCTGTTCTGGTAATAGGCTGCCACGTGCTTGAGCATCTTGCTTAATTCTCCGGTCTCTTCGCCGACCATGATCATCTGGATGCACATCGATGGGAAAAATCCGCTTCGCTCCATGGGGGTCACCAAAAGCTCGCCCTGTTTGACCGCCTCCTTGATCTGGTTAACGACCAGCGCGCAGGTATTGTTGTCCACCAGCCGCTCGGTAATATCCAGCGCGTACAGGATCGGAACACCGCTGTCAATGAGGATAGACATCTGTGAGGCAAACCGCTCCAGGATGATATGTTGAAAAATCTCTCCAAATGTCGGCAATCCGAACAAAAATTTTTCGAAGGCCATCTTCCCGTGATAGGTCCGGACGTAATTCCTAAAAAGGATACCGGCCAATATTAAACCGCCCAAAATCCAAAAGAATTTATTTCTGACGAATTTAAATATCATTAATAGCTGGGTGGTGATCCAAGGCAGCTGGGCGTTCATGGAGGTGAAGATTTCTTCAAATTTGGGACCGACAAAAAGCGCGAAAAAGGCGATCGCGCCGCAGGCGACAACAAACAAAATCGCGGGGTAAATGATGCCGGAGATGATCGCTGAACTAAAGGCGGCCTGCTGCTCGAGGTAAAACGAAAGTTTTGCCAGAACCGCGGGGATAGTTCCGGAGGCTTCCCCCACCTCCAGCAAGCTTACCCAGAATTGGTTAAACACCTTCGGATACCGGGAGAGCGCCACGCTCAAGGAAGTCCCTTGCTCAACGTCCTGGCGAATTCTCTGGATCACTTTCGAGAACTGCTCACTGTCCACTTGCGTTTCAATAACGCTTAAACTGCGGATAAGCGGCACTCCGGCCTCAAGCATGGTGGCCAACTGGCGCGAAAAACCCAAAAGATCCTGCAGCTTGACCGATTTGTGGGTAAATCTCTTTCGCCTGGCAGAAACCACTGTCTCCTGCTTTTTGCGCGAAGGCTGCACGACCATCTCGGTAATATTAACAATGAAATATCCTTCCTTCTGCAGCTTCGCCACAAGCGCGTCTTTGCTTGCCATGTCAACGAGATTGCGATAGGTCTTTCCACCGCTATCTTTGACAATATAAGAAAATTTTGCCACGCACGGCTCCTTTATTCAAAAATCTGGCCCCACTTAGGTGTCGACACTGATGCGACAGACCTCGTCATAACTTGTAAAACCTTTTTCAACCAGACGGATACCTGACTCAAAGATCGTGGCCATACCGTTTTTGCGTGCCGCATCCTTAAGTTCCGCATGGTTCGCCCCCCGGGAAATAAGCGCCCGAATTGCATCGTCGATGAGCATGACCTCCGCAACCACCATGCGGCCTTTATACCCTGACCCCTTGCAGGCCTCGCATCCACTGGCCCGGTAGATAAGATCACTTTTGAATTTTATACCGCCATGCTGCTCCGGAGCGGGCTCATATGGCTCTTTGCACCTTTGGCAAAGTCGCCGGGCCAAACGCTGGCCCATGATCATGATCAAAGAAGGGGTCAAAAGATAATGCGGCACTCCGATGTCGATCAACCGGCTGATCGCGGAAGCGGCATCGTTGGTGTGCAAAGTACTCAGTACAAAATGTCCGGTGAGCGCCGCGCGCACACAGATCGTCGCGGTTTCCTGATCCCGGATCTCCCCGACCATGATGACATCAGGATCCTGACGCAAAAACGCCCGCAGCGCGGTTGCGAAAGTAAGCCCGATCTCGGGCTTGATGGCGACCTGATTGATCCCTTCGATCTTGTATTCAACAGGATCCTCGACAGTAATAATGTTCTTTGCTGGATCAATGGTCTCGTTGACGGCGGCATAAAGTGTCGTGGATTTTCCGCTGCCCGTTGGCCCGGTAACAAAAAACAAACCATAGGGCGCGGCCAGGGCCTTGCGCAACAGATCAATTTGCGCTGCATCAAATCCCAGGCCGGCCAATTCGAGAGGGACTGTCCCTTTGTCTAAGATACGCATAACGACTTTTTCGCCCCAGACCGTTGGAATGGTCGAAACGCGGATATCCACGTTACGGTTCTCCAGCTTCGCCATGATCGCGCCATCCTGGGGGAGACGTTTTTCAGCAATATCCAGTTTCGCCAAAATTTTAATACGGGAAATAATGGGCAAATGCAGGTGCGGGGCCGGCGGCGGGATATTGTATAATCTTCCATCAATACGATAACGCAACATGATTTTATTTTCAAATGGTTCGATATGGATATCGCTCGCTTTCTCATCGATCGCCTGGCGGATGATGAGATCCACCAGTTTAATGACGGGCGCCTCCTCGGCCTTGGCGATCAATTTATCAAGGCTTAACTCCGCGGTGCTGTTCCCATCCTTGGGCGCGGAAATCAGATCATCGTCTTTGAACTGGGTATAGGAGCGTTCCACCGCGCGATCAAGCATCGAACCCCCTCCGTCGGACCCCTCCCCCTGCTTAAAATAAAATTCGTTGATGGCCCCCTGGATAGCCGTCGGTGTAGCGATCACCAGGTTGATCTCACAACCGGCGATCCGTCGCAAATTATCCAGCAAAAGAAGATCCAGAGGATCATGAACAGCGCAGGTCAGGGAATTAAGATGATGGGATAACGGAAGAACACAACTTTTCTTGGCAAAATCCGCGGGAATGAATTTTTCGAGATCTTGATCCGGTTGCGGCTTCAAAAGATCAAGGTTCTTGGAAGAATAAAACGGGATGCTCATCTGCGTCCCGAGGGCCTCAGCTATGTGCTCCTCGGTAATTATTCCAAGCTTGACAAGGATCTCACCGATCCGGCCTTTTTCCTTCTTCTGGGCATCGATGGCGTCCTGGAGCTGTTTTTCGGTGATCAATCCCTGCCGAATTAAGATTTCGCCTAATTTTAAATGGGCCATTGGGTGACGGTGCGCGAGAGCGCCACGGAGGTATTATTCTTTGTCTAAAACCCTTTTTGTTCGAATCGCGAAAGCTCTTTATTGATCTCTTCAACCCGAACCGAAGGAATATTTTTCTGGAACACCATCTCGGGGATCCGTGCGGAAGGTAATCCAGAGGCCAGATCTTCCTGAATAATATGCGGTGTGATGAATATGATCAATTCCCGCTGCGCTTCATCCTTATCTTTGTGCCGGAAGGCCGCTCCCAGAACAGGGATATCCCCGAGGAACGGAACACTTGTCCTGGTCTCTTCCACATTGGTACGCAACAACCCGCCCAGCACGATCGTGTCGCCATCGAGGACGCGCAATATGGATTTGGTACCGCGCTCTTCGGGGTCTTTGAACGTTTGGCTTCCGAATGTCTGTCCCGTCCTGGCCTGGATAACCCGCGGCTCAATGGCCATGGTGATCTCATCGTTGTCAACATCGGCCTGCGGGGTCACCCGCAAAAAAATGCCGGTGTCTACGCGCTCGGCCTGGCTTACGGAAACCGCCGTGCTTTGCGAAGAGGTCGTTGTCGACGCCAAACCGATCGCCTCATTGGTCTTGATGCTGATTTCCGCTGTCTCATTATCGAGGGTCAATATCCGCGGCCGCGCCAAATTTCTCGTATCGGATTGTGTACGCAGGAACTGAAGGGTCATGGTCAATCCGGCAAACGATAGTGTACCAACATTATACTCATCGAGGCCTTGCTCCTCAAACAGAAACCCTTGGTTGCCGATCTTCCCAACATTGGCCATGGCCTTATTACGGTCAAAAGGATACAAAGTATTGCGCTCGGCGCCAGTGAACGTCATGGGCGTATCGCCGAATTTAGCGCCCAGGAGATCCGCCGTTGTTTTAGAAATATCGAGCATTTCGACTTCAATAAGAATCTGTGGGACTTTTACATCAAGGCGCGCGATGGTCTGCTCAATGAGCGGGAACTGGCTGGGGATGTCCGTTACGATAAGGCTATTGGTGCGGCTATCCTCAACGACCTTCCCGTCCGGGGTCACCATGGCTTTGAGGGCCGCAACAATGCCTTGCGAGGATTCGCCCGAACTGACCGAAGCGTTCCCCCCCTGCTCTAGCGTCAGGGTCTGATTTAACTTCGAAGAAACAACTGTCGCATATTTCAAACGATAAACCCGGGTGATAAGCTGCTTAACGGGCTTATCCAAAGGACGAACAATGAATATATTACTGCCGGGCTTGATCTCATAGGTCAGGTTATTGCTGGAAAGAATACGCTCAAGGGCTTCTTCAATAGGGACCTTGTCCAGATAAATGCTGAGCGTTTTCCCGGACACTTCCTGGGAAGCGATAAAATTCATGCCGGATTGCTGGGAAAGGATCTTCAGGGCATCGTTGAGCTGCGCATCCTTGAAATCCATCGATATGGTTTTGGCCTCCTGGCCGGAAGGGTATAAATACTCATCGATATTGGTCAGATCCTGCGCGCCGGCATCGCGCGAAAGACCGCACCAGCAAGAGGCGCACAGAAACGATACGGCCACCATCATTGTTCGTTTTTTTAAACAGTTCATCTTTTTATCACCGATTTTCTGCTCCGTAAATACGCGGTTCTAATGCTTGACTTCTAAAATTTGGGTCCGATCTTGGAACAGCACGGTAATACCACCCTTTTGAATATCGACTATCTTCACCCCGGAAACCATGTCCCCGATCTCAACGATACGCCCATCAATAATGGCTTGCGGACGCTTCGTGTTCCAAACTAATCCCGATATATTAATGGCCGGCAAAGGTTCTTCGGGGATTGGCGGCGGCAAAACTTCCTGCACGGGAGGCATAATCGGCGGCGGCTCCGTCGGTGGAGGAGAAGGCGGCATAACAGGCCTCTCTGCGACAACAGGGCGAACTGGCTCCACGCGTGGCACCTGGATCTCTTCAACGGGCACCCGCGGCGTAAACGGATCCTGCTCCGGAAGTGTCTCAAAAACGGAATTATCAACGATCAAGCGCAGTCCTTGCGCCTCAATAATATTTATTATAGGGAGGAACAAAGAAATATGCCATAATATTAACAAAAAAATTACTCTATTCATTTTTCAACCTGATGGAACTGATCTCCATATTAGCTTCCACCGTTTGTTTTCGGGTTTCCGCCACCCTTTCATTGCCTTTTTGTTCTTTCATCTTTGCAGACCACCGGTCTACCCGCAAGGAATACGGCGCATCCTCGATGTCCTTCATGAACAAAATGATGTTCTTGTAATTAGCCGACGTGATGTTGAGCTGTACGCCCGTCACAGCAATATAATCGTCACCCTTTTCCTTAAGCGGCGAAAATGACAAGACCTGCACCTGCCGGTACGCAGCAAATTCGGAAAGCTTGTTGATCAATTGATCCGTCAAAATGGACTTAGGAAAATGTTCAAGAAATTCCGCGTATTCCCCCTTAATCTTCTGCGATTCCTTCACCGCCTCCAGCCGCTCCTGCCTTTGCTGGATTTCCCACGTCATTGTCTGCGAACGCTTACGATAATTTGCCACGATGCCGTTGGTCGCCAGAACCGTCACCAAGATCAGGAAAATGTTCAAGGCGATGTCAAGGCGCTGCTGTAACATCTCGGCGATCTGCCGTGCGTCAATGTTCTGTAAATCCTTGACGTTAAAATTCTTTAACGAATCGACCATTTTCTTCATCTTATCTGTATTCATATTCTACCGGCACATTAAATGATAAAATGTCACAGAATATTTTCCGTAAGATTTCGCTTGGATAGATTCAAAATCCATTTTGTCAAAAAAAGCGGAAAATTCCTTGCTCCCCTTGAAATTCGCCAATAGGCCATTAAGCAGCTCAAATTGATCGCTGGGATTGCTCGAATAGGCATATCCCTGGATATCGACCGCCGGCTTGCCGGTTGGTTGCGCCAGCGCAGCACCCTTCGATGGAACCGCGCTTTTTCCTTTTTGCTTGTCTTTATCCTTATCGGACAACAAAAGCGCCGGATAGACAATGTCCATTTGTTCCACCCAGACACCGTCCGGAAGAAGCTTTGGCATCGTCACCAAAAATGCCGCAACGTCGCTTTCCGCCTGGAGATTCTTGAAATAATTCAATTTTTTGCCTAAAGTTTCGTTTTCCAGGCGCAGCTTTTGAACGGATGTATCTTTTGCCGATTTTAATTCCCTGCCCAGCGCCGATGTGCGGGCCTCCTCTTTTTTGATCATAAAATTCGCCGCAAAGAACGAAGCAAAGATGATCGGCAAGCAGACTAATGCCGTGACAACAACACTCTTGTAATTGACAGTACGCTGGACCGGCATGGAAGCTAACCTGACCGTTTTAGTCTTGATTTCCAGTAAATTAAGATCAGCGGGAAGGTTAAATGAAGGATAGAGGACGGCGCCATACGCCTTAAGAAAATTAACGTCCGGGGATGACGCGTTGGCCAGAATCGAATCGGTTGTTATGGCGGAGGCGGGCATGTGCAGGTCATCTTCCAGGCGACGGATCATCTCCGCGGAATCTGCGGATGAAAGGATCAGCATTTTTTTGACCTTAAACCGTTCTTCCTGGCGATTGAAATAGTTCAAAGAGATCCTGACCTCATTCATCATGCGCGTCATTAA